>Ga0209909_100185_pt1 | contig 89442 bp, 91 predicted proteins | sample FECB22metaG_FD_188302 | JGI IMG/M metagenome (GOLD analysis project Ga0209909, IMG submission 188302) | Cyanobacterial communities from the Joint Genome Institute, California, USA - FECB-22 (SPAdes) (version 3) | ecosystem: Environmental > Aquatic > Thermal springs > Hot (42-90C) > Microbial mats...
GGCGTGGGGTGGTCGAGGTCGACGTGGCGGCTGGTGGAGCCGGCCCAGGGCCAGTAGTCGCCGCCGGTGACGAGGTGGACCTGGTCGCGCAGCGACTCGGGGTGCTCGTAGGCGGTGAGCCGGACCCTGTCGGAGAGGTCCTTGACGGGCTGCACCTTCAGGCTGGTGCGGGCCAGCAGTTCCGCCAGCCGGGCCAGGGTGACCGGACCGAAGCCCTCCACCCGCGCCACTCCCTCGATGCCGTCGGTGCCGTGCAGGGCGGCTTCATGGAGGTGCACGTGCAGCACCGCCTTGGGTGCCAGCGGGGTCAGGTCGACGTCCCTCAGCGCGTCAAGGAGGTCGGCGGGGAATGCCAAGGCACGGGCGGCGACGGGCTCGTCGGGCTCGTCGGGCTCGGGTCCGGGTACGGGCTCAGCCTCGGACGTGGTGTGCTCGAGCAGCAGGGTGAACAGCTCGGCCGGGCGGGCCAGCCACCCGAAGGCGATGGCGCGCAGCTCCTCGGGGTGCTCGTCGAGGTGGAGCGGCTCGAGGATCTCCGCGACCCGGGACACCACCGCGTCGACCGCGACGGCGTCGCCGGCGTCGAGACGGGCGAACAGGGTGCGCAGGCCGTACTCGTCGGTGCGGCTCAGACCCACGTAGCGGCGCTGCCGCTCGGCCTCGCACGCCTCGTCGTGGAGGGCGGGGTCGGCCTCGATGATCTTGGCGGCCGCGACCTCCAGCACCCGGCCGATGCCCTCGGTGCCGATCATCCGCGACACCGCGGAGTCCACGACCCCGACCCTGGTCAGTGGGAGGTGGCGCGACAGCTTCGCGACCCGGCGGGCGACCCACACCTCGGCCTCACCTCGTCGGCACACCGCCCAGGTCAGCGGGAGCCGGTGCTGCAGGTCCAGCACGTCGGCCAGCATGTGCTGGGTCGCGGTCACCCCGGCACCGCGGGCCAGCGCGATCTCGCCCAAGCAGAAGTCCTGCACCCCGGGTGTGCCCTCCCCGCCCACCTGCCGCAGCACATTCCCGACCCGCCGCGCGACGTGGCCCTCCGGGCCCTCGGTCGGGTCGGTGGAGTGCACCGCCGCCCAGGCGGACAACACCTGCAGCTTGTGCACCTCCGCCAGTCGCGCCGCCTGCTCGGCCTCGGTCGCGGCGGCCAGGAGCCCCGCTGCGTCGAGGTCGTGGAGGGAGGTGGACATGGAGACCACGCTAGAGCACGCCACCGACACTCTGACCTGCACGGACTCATCTGTGGAGAACTGTTTTCGAACCGATCAGCGACGAACCTCGGGAGCGGACCCGGCCCTGGTTGCGAAGTACTGCTCGAGCTCTCGCAGCGTCCCCTCGTCGAGGGCGGCCTCCGGGTCCACCGCGATCTCGCGCTGCAGGTGCTCGCGCGCCGCGTCGTACAGCGGCGGGCTCAGGGCGTACGGCAGGTTGCGGACGTACCAGTCGCGGAAGGTGCGGGCCCCCAGGGCCTGCCACAGCTGGGCGAGGAGGCCGGGCCGGCCGCGCCGCACCCAGAAGCCGACGGCCTGCCCGAGGACGAGCGCGATCCCGAGCGCCAGCGCCATGACCACCAGGGTCGACGCGATCTCGTCGCTCGCGAAGTTGTCCGTCAGCGTGAAGAAGTTCCCGTAGTAGACCGGGATCAGCACGTCCACCTGGTCGGTGAACGGCCGGACCTGGTCGGCGACCTCGGCCAGCTGCCGGATCGAGTCGAGGTCGGGCCGTGCGTCGTAGGCGGTGGCGACGTGCCCGATGGCGTCGCGGACGTTGGAGAAGGTGCCGCTGATCCCGTCGAGCTCGAGCACGTCGCGCGCGCGGCCCACCTCGTCGTACGTCGTCTCGATGGAGCTGAGCGTGCGCACGCTCTCGTCGGCCGTCCGCTGCAGCTCCTCCTGCGGGAGGGTGTGCTCGTTGAGGTAGGTGACGGCCGCCTGGATCTGCTCGCGGTGGTCGAGGACGTACTGCGCCTGGTGGTAACGGTCCGCCAGGTTGGGCACGGCGGCGACGGCGTCGTGGGCCTTGCCGCCCACCGTCTCGGAGTCGCTCAGCGCGACACTCACGGCCGCCCCCGCGCCGTAGGCCTTGACGAGCGTCTCGAGCAGCGACCCCGTGAGGAGCCGGCCGACCTCCAGCCTGCGCCGCAGGGTCGCGAGGTCGGGGCGGGGCATCGCTGGTCCTTCCATCGCGGGGGGCGGGCAGGCTGGAGACAACCGGTCATCCAGCGTTCTGGAGAGCCTTGACCTCGTCACGGGCGGCCACGACGGCGGCCTGCTGGCGCACGACGACGTCGCGGAAGCCTGCGCTGAGGTCCATCTCCAGGGCGTCCTCGTACTCCGAGACCGCGTGGTCCTCGCCGGTCACGGCGGCCTTGAGCACGGCCTCGGCGTCGTCACCGGTCAGCGCGTCCTTCAGCGAGATCCAGCCCCGGTGCACGGCAGCGGCGACGGTGCCGCTCTCGTCCACGTCGTCTCCATAGGCGTGCCCGAGGTCGACGATCTCGCGCCAGAATCCTGCGCGCTGCTCGGAGAACCGCTGCAGGGTCGTGGCCCACTCGGGGTGCTCGCCGTCGCGGAGCTTGTCGGCTGCGTCGGCGAACCCCCGCTCGCCGTCCTTCAGCGTCTCCACCAGTTCCTTGGCCGCCTTGGCGTCATCAGACATGCTGCGCTCCTTCGTGAGGTGTGTCGTCCCACCCTTGCCGACCCGCCACCTCGACGGATCACCCGTGGGGATGCCCGGGCAGCTGCTGGAGCGCCCAGCCGTTGCCGTCGGGGTCGGCGAAGAAGACGAACCTGCCCCACTGCAGCTCGTCGACCTCGCTGACCTCGACACCGCGCTCGAGCAGCTCGGCGCGTACGGCGTCGGCGTCCGCGACGACCATCTGCAGGTTGTCGAGCGAGCCCGGCTCCAGGCGGGTGAGCCCCTTGCCGAAGGCGATCGAGCACGCCGAGCCCGGCGGGGTCATCTGCACGAAGCGCACGTCGTCGCTCACCTCGTGGTCGTGGTCGGCGCTGAAGCCGACCCTCTCGTAGAACTCCTTCGCCCGGTCGACGTCCGTCACGGGCACCATCACCAGCTCCAGCTTCATGTCCATGCTCCGAGGCTAGGACCGATCCCGGACATCGGCGTACCGCGATGTGGGCGCGGCTCGAGGGAGCGTCGCGGCGCATGTGCTATCTCTAGTAACTCACTAGACAACATGTGGAAAGGATCGTTCCGTGGAGCTCCTCTGGTACATCCCCAACCAGGTGACCCCCGGCCACCGGCTCGACGACAGCGTCGAGGGGCACAACAGCCTGCGGCGACTGACCGACCTCGCGCGCCTGACCGAGGACCACGGGTGGGGCGGGGCGCTCATCGGCACCGGGTGGAAGCGGCCCGACACCTTCACCGTCGCCACTGCCCTGACCGCGACCACGACGAGCTTCAACCCCCTGATCGCGATCCGGCCCGGCTACTGGGAGCCGGCCCACTTCGCGTCGTCGGCGGCCACCCTCGACCAGCTCAGTGGCGGGCGGGTCAAGGTCAACATCGTGTCGGGTCCCGACCACCAGCCGCAGTACGGCGACGACGAGGGCGACCAGGCGCAGCGTTACGCGCGGACGCGGGAGTTCATGCGGCTCGTCCGGCGCTACTGGACCGAGGACGACATCACGTTCGAGGGCGCGCACTACAGAGCCGAGGGTGCGACCCTCGAGCACAAGCCGGTGGCCCGCGAGGGCCGTGCGCACCCGCAGCTCTACTTCGGCGGCGCGTCCGAGGCGGCGCAGCGCACGGCCGCGGCGGAGGCGGACGTCCAGCTGTTCTGGGGCGAGCCGCTCGACGGCGTGGCCGCACGCATCGACCACCTGCGCCGGCTCAGCGCCGACCTCGACCGGGACCTGCCGCCGCTCGAGTTCGGGCTGCGGATCACCACGCTCGTGCGCGACACCACCGAAGAGGCGTGGGCCGACGCCGAGGCGCGCGTCGCGGCGATGGCCGAGGGCCGTCACGAGTGGGAGGCCGACCCCGGCCGCCGGGTCGCCGTGGGCCAGCAGCGGCTGCTCGACCTCGCCGACCAGGGCGACGTCCTCGACGACTGCCTCTACACCGCACCGGGGCGCGTCGGCGGGGGAGGTGCCGGCACCACCTGGCTGGTCGGCTCGCCCGACGACGTCGCCAAGGCGCTGCGCCGCTACGCCGACCTCGGAGTCACCCACTTCGTCCTCAGTGACACGCCCTACGAGCAGGAGATCGTCCGCATCGGCGACTCGCTGCTGCCGCTCCTGCGCCCGGCCTGACTCGCCAGGAGTGACCCGGAACACGCCCGGGTGCTATTTGTGCGGTTTGTCGAGTCACTTACAGTACTTTGAATGTCCACCCCGAGAAGGAGACCTTTGATGGCACGACGAGGGATCACCCCCCGCCCCCTGATCCGCACCGCACTGCTGACCGCAGTCGGCCTGATGGCCCTGTCCGCCTGCGGCGGCGAGGAGGCCGGTCCCAAGCTGGAGCTGACCGCGGCCCTGCCCGACGCGCCCGCCGACGGCACGACGCTGCGCGTCGGTGACCCGGCCACCCAGGTGGCGCTCGAGACCTCCGGCCTCATCGACGAGCTCGACATCGACGTCGAGTGGGCCAACATCTCCGGCGGTCCCAAGACGCTCGAGGCCTTCCGCGCCGACGCCATCGACATCGGGTCGGTCGCCGACATTCCGCCGCTCTTCGCCCACTGGACCGGCACGGACGTCCGCATCGTCGCCGCCCGCGAGACCGTCGACCCCGAGGCCCACCCGACGTACGAGCTCGGCGTGGCGCCGGGTGTCGACGTGAAGAGCATCGAGGACCTCAAGGGCAAGAAGATCGCCTACAGCCCGGGCCAGGCCCAGGGCGCGCTCGTGCTCAACGTGCTGCGCGAGGCCGGTCTGACCCAGGACGACGTCGAGTTCGTCGAGATGCAGAGCGTCGACGACGCCTTCTCGGTCGCCCTGGCCGGCAAGCAGGTCGACGTGGCGCCGCTCGGCCAGAGCCTGGCCAAGACCTACCTCGCGAAGTACGAGCGGGACGGCGCCACGACGATCAAGCCCGGCGTGCGTGACGACGCCTGGACGCTCTACGCGCCGACCACCGTGCTCGAGGACGCCGACAAGGCCGCCGCGATCAAGGAGTACGTCGGTGTCTGGGCGGAGGCCCAGCAGTGGATCTCCGAGCACCCCGACGAGTTCGCCGAGGCCTTCTACGTCGACCACGAGGGCCTGACGCCCGAGGACGCGGCATACGTCGTCGACGCGCTCGGCCAGTTCACGGTCCCGACCAGCTGGGACGAGTTCATCGCCCGCCACCAGGAGACCGTGGACACGCTGGTCGAGGCCCAGGACCAGGAGCCGCTGGACGTGGAGACGATCTACGACCGCCGCTTCGAGAAGGCCATCGCCGCCGCGGTCTCGAACAAGGCAGGGGGATCGTCATGACGACGCTCACCGCCAGCCGGCCCGTCGCGGCCGTCGGCGCCGAGGACGTTCGTCCCGTGCGACGTCGGCTCGGCCCCGGCAAGCCCGTCCGCTTCGGCGGCCTCATCGGCATCGCGGTGCTGCTCGCCGCGTGGGTCGTCGGCTCGGCCACCGGCCTGCTCGACGAGCGCAACCTGAGCGCGCCGTGGACCGTCGTCACGACGGCCGAGACCCTGATCGAGAACGGTCGCCTGCAGGAGAGCCTGGTGACCTCCGGCATCCGCGCCGCGCTGGGACTCGGCCTCGGTGTCGCCGTCGGCACGGTCCTGGCACTCATCTCGGGGCTCTCCAGGATCGGCGAGACCCTGATCGACGGCCCGGTCCAGGTCAAGCGGTCGATCCCGACCCTCGCGCTGATCCCGCTGCTGCTGCTGTGGTTCGGCATCGGCGAGCCGTTCAAGATCCTGACGATCGCCCTCGCGGTCTTCGTGCCGATCTACATCCACACCCACAACGGCCTGCGCACCATCGAGGGCAGGTACGCCGAGCTGGCCGAGACCCTCGGCGTCTCGCGCACCGAGTTCATCCGCCACGTGGTGCTCCCCGGCGCGATGCCCGGCTTCCTGCTCGGGATGCGCTTCGCGGTGACCTCGTCGCTGCTCGCGCTCGTCGTCGTCGAGGTCATCAACTCCACGAGCGGGATCGGCCACATGATCACGCTCGCGTCCAACTACGGGCAGACCGACGTCATCGTCGTCGGCCTGGTCGTCTACGCCCTGCTCGGCGTCACCGCCGACGCGATCGTCCGGTTCATCGAGAGGAAGGCACTGTCATGGCGTCGCACACTGGCGAGCTGACCCCGGCGGTGCGGGTCTCGGACCTGCACCGCAGCTTCAACGAGGCGGGAGGTGTGCTCAACGGCCTCGACCTCGACATCGCCCCCGGCGAGTTCGTGGCCCTGCTGGGCCGCAGCGGGTCGGGCAAGAGCACCCTCCTGCGGGCCCTGGCCGGGCTCGACCGAGGCGTGGCCGGGACCGGTCGCATCGAGGTCCCGGAGAAGGTGTCGGTCGTCTTCCAGGACTCCCGGCTGCTGCCGTGGAAGCGCGTGCTGGACAACGTCGTCTTCGGCCTCCGCACCGGTGACGCGGCGGAGCGGGGCTCGCAGGCCCTCGCCGAGGTCGGCCTCGGCGGCCGGGAGAAGGCATGGCCGCACGAGCTGTCCGGCGGTGAGCAGCAGCGCGCCTCGCTGGCCCGCTCCCTCGTCCGCGACCCCCAGCTGCTGCTGGCCGACGAGCCCTTCGGGGCCCTCGACGCACTGACCCGGATCCGGATGCACACCCTGCTGCGCAAGCTGTGCGAGGTGCACCGGCCTGCCGTGCTGCTGGTGACCCACGACGTCGACGAGGCGATCGTGCTGGCCGACCGGGTGATCGTGCTCGACGGTGGCGTCGTACGTCACGACGCGCGGATCGACCTCGACGGACGCCGCTCGCAGGCCGACCCGGCCTTCGCCCGGCTGCGCTCGCAGCTGCTCGCCGAGCTCGGGGTCGAGGACGACCACGACGCCGCTCCCCGCCCCGCGGTCGGAGAGCTCAGTGAGAGGGCGGCCTCGTGACCCGGCAGCGCCGACAGATCGCCCTCAACCTCTTCATCTACCCCGACGGCCACCACGAGGCCGCCTGGCGGCGACCGGAGTCGCAGCCCGAGCGGATCACCGACATCAGCTACTACCAGGAGCTGGCCCAGCGCGCGGAGGCGGCGAAGTTCGACGCGGTGTTCTTCGCCGACGGCCCGGCGCTGGCGGACAACATCGCGTACGCCGCCCGCGCCGGGCTCGAGCCGATCACCAAGATGACCGCCATCGCGGCGGCCACCGAGCGGATCGGCGTCATCGGGACGTCGTCGACGACCTACAACGAGCCCTACAACCTGGCGCGGCAGTTCGCCTCGCTCGACCACCTGAGCAACGGTCGCGTGGGGTGGAACATCGTCACCACCTCCTCGGCCGCGGCCGCGCACAACTTCGGCCTCGAGGCGCACCCGGCCCACGCCCAGCGCTACGAGCGCGCCGAGGAGTTCCTCGACGTGGTCACCAAGCTCTGGGACAGCTGGGAGGACGACGCCGTCCTCGCCGACCGCGTGAGCGGGGTCTACGCCGACACCGACAAGATCCACCGCATCGACCACGAGGGCCCGCACTTCTCGGTGGCCGGCCCGCTCAACGCGCCGCGCTCGCCGCAGGGCCGGCCGGTCTACGTGCAGGCCGGCTCGTCCCCGGACGGGCGCGCCTTCGCGGCCCGGTGGGCGGAGGCGATCTTCACCGCGCACCAGACGCTCGAGAGCGCCCAGGAGTTCTACGCCGACATCAAGGCGCGCGCCCGGTCGGTGGGTCGCGACCCCGACCAGCTCAAGGTGCTGCCCGGCATCAGCCCGTTCATCGGGTCGACGGCCGCGGAGGCCCGCGCCCTGGAGGAGGAGTTCAACGACCTCACGCAGCCGGCGTACTCCCTCAAGCAGCTGAGCAACCTGGTCGGCGTCGACCTGACGGCGTACGACCTCGACGGACCGTTCCCGACCGAGGTCGTGGCACCCGTGGGCGACCGCGCCTTCCACAGCCGCTCGCAGCTCGTGCTCGACATCGTCGCGCGGGAGAACCCCACGATCCGGCAGCTGTGCCACCGCCTCGCCGGTGCGCGGGGACACCGGGTGGTGGCCGGCACCCCGGTCGACATCGCCGACACGATCCAGGACTGGGCCGAGCACGGCGCCGCCGACGGCTTCAACGTGATGCCGCCCTGGCTGCCGGGAGGCATCGACGTCTTCATCGAGGAGGTCGTGCCGATCCTGCGCGAGCGCGGGTTGTTCCGCACGGAGTACACAGGAAGCACGCTGCGCGACCACCTCGGCCTCGAGCGGCCGGCCAGCCAGTACGCAACCCGTCTCGAGAAGGAGACCGCATGAGCAGCTTCGCCCACTACCGACCCCTTGGCCGCACCGGCGTCCAGGTCAGCCCGCTGACCCTCGGCGCGATGATGTTCGGCGCGTGGGGCAACCCCGACCACGACGAGTCGATCGCGATCATCCACCGCGCGCTCGACGCCGGCATCAACGTCATCGACACCGCCGACGTCTATGCGCGCGGCGAGTCCGAGGAGATCGTCGGCAAGGCGCTGCAGGCGCGCAAGGGCAGCCGCGACGACGTCTTCCTCGCGACCAAGTTCCACGGCGGCATGCACGACGACGACCCCAACCAGGCCGGCAACTCCCGGCGCTGGATCGTCCGCGAGGTCGAGCACTCGCTGCGTCGGCTCCAGGTCGACCACATCGACCTCTACCAGGTGCACCGCCCGCGGCCGGAGGTCGACATCGACGAGACGCTGGGCGCCCTGACCGACCTCGTGCGGCAGGGCAAGGTCCGCTACATCGGCACCTCGACCTTCCTGCCCTCGCAGGTCGTGGAGGCCCAGTGGGTCGCCGAGAAGCGCCACCGCGAGCGCCCCGTCACCGAGCAGCCGCCGTACTCCATCCTCGCCCGCGAGGTGGAGCGAGACATCCTGCCGACCGCGCAGAAGTACGGCCTCGGCGTGCTGCCGTGGAGCCCGCTCGCCGGCGGGTGGCTGTCGGGCCGCTACCGGCGTGGCGAGGACCTGTCGTTCACCTCGAGCCGGCTGCGCCGCCAGCCCGCGCGGCACGACCCCGCGTCGCCGGAGAACAAGGTGAAGCTGGAGGCGGTCTTCCAGCTCCAGGAGCTGGCCGACGAGGCCGGACTGTCGCTGATCCACCTCGCGCTGGGCTTCGTGCTCGCGCACCCGGCGGTCTCGTCGGCCATCATCGGCCCGCGCACCCTCGAGCAGCTCGAGTCACAGCTCGGCGTCGAGAAGGTCGTGCTCCCTGCCGACGTGCTCGACCGGATCGACGAGATCGTCCCGCCCGGCACCACGCTCAACGAGGCCGACCGCGGTTACGCACCGCCGGCCCTCGTGGAGGCGGCGCTCCGCCGCCGCTGACGCGGGCCCGCGCGACCGAGGGGGAAGGTCGGGCGGGGCCGCTGACGGGGTAGTTCACCGGGAAATGGTCGTCGGGGGGCCGGAAGCACGACCGGAACCCGGTGGACTACCCGGCGGGGGCCGTGGTGCGGGAGGCGGTGACCACCCCGAGCAGTCCGCCGACGGCCGCGAAGACGAAGACCGTCGCGAACGGGTCGATGTCCTGGCGCTCGGCGGCCGCGAAGGCGGCTCCGGCCACCGACAGCGCGAGCGCCGCGCCGAGGGAGTCGGCGACGGAGAGGGCCGAGGAGTTGAAGCCGCGGTCGCGGTCGGTGGAGACCTCCAGCATCGCGACCCCGGTGCGCGGGTAGGCGAAGCCCATGCCCGCACCGGCGAGGACGTACGACGCCGCCGGCAGCACCGCGGACGGCCCGTGGCCCGCGTCGTGCAGGAGCACCGACGCCGCCAGCGCGACGAGCCCGGTGAGCACCAGGCAGCTGCCGACGAGCATCGCCCGGGTGTGCGACACCCGCGTCCCCAGCCGGGCCTGGACCTGGCTCGCGCTCGCCCACACCACGCCCACGCAGGTCAGCGCGATGCCGGCACGACCGGGTGTGAGGTGCCAGTGGTCCTGGAGGACGTAGACGATGTAGGCCTCGGCGCAGAAGAAGTTCGCGGCGAGCAGCCCACGGGTGGCGACGACCGCCGGCAGGCCGCGCCGGGCGACCCGGCTGCCCGGCGGCAGCAGCCGCCCGAGCGAGACCCAGACCCCGGCCAGGGCAGCCAGCGCACCCAGCGCCGCGGCCCCCTCGGAGGAGCCGAGCAGCTCGAGCACCAGCACCGCGACCGCGCCCAGGGCGGCCCACCACAGCCGCGATGCCGGCGTGTCCACGCCCTCGACGTGCGGCTCCAGCCTGCGCAGGGCGGGGGCGAGGAGGGCGAGCGCGAGGGCGACGAAGACGACCGTGCCGGTGAAGACCCAGCGCCAGCTCCACACGTCCGCGACCAGAGCCGCCAGCCCCGGGCCGAAGAGCGCCGGCAGCACCCACGCGGCGGCGAAGGAGGCGAAGACCGACGGCCGCAGGCGGGCCGGGAAGCAGAGGCCGACCATGACGTAGAGCCCCACGGTCAGCGCGCCGCCGCCGAGTCCCTGCAGGACGCGACCGACCAGCAGGACCTCCATCGAGGGCGCGAGTCCGCAGACGAGGAGCCCGGCGGAGAACAGTGCCATGGACGCCAGCAGCGGCACCACCGGTCCCGTGCGGTCGCTCCACATGCCCGCGACGACCATGCCGACGACCCCGCTCGCCAGCGGTGCGGCGAACGCGAGGGCGTACAGGTCGAGCCCGTCGAGGTCGCGCGCCACCGTCGGCATCACCGTCGCCACGGCCATCGCCTCGAAGGCGACGAAGGCGATCAGGCCGAACATCGCGAGGGTGGTGGCGGCGTACGCCGGCGACAGGATGCGCTCGCGCGGCGGGGGCGCCGGTGTCGTGCTGGTGCTCACCCGGCGACGGTAGGACCTCAGGCGCACGTGAGGTCAATCGGAATAACCCGCCCCCGGCAGGCGCTGGGCCGACAGTGACCGCTCTCTCCGTGCTCGACCTCGTCCCCGTCCGCAGCGACCAGACCACCGGTGACGCGATCGCCGCCTCTCGCCGCCTCGCGCAGGTCGCCGACGAGCTGGGCTACCGGCGCTACTGGGTCGCCGAGCACCACAACATGCCGGCGGTCGCCGCGACCAACCCGCCGGTGCTCATCGCGATGCTCGCGTCCGCGACCTCGCGGATCCGCGTGGGCTCCGGCGGCGTGATGCTGCCCAACCACGCCCCGCTCGTCGTGGCCGAGCAGTTCGCCCTCCTCGAGGCGGCCTTCCCCGGCCGGATCGACCTCGGCATCGGCCGCGCGCCCGGCACCGACCCGCTGACCAGGTACGTCCTGCGTGGCGGCAGCGCGGAGTCGGCGGACGAGGCGGTGAGCAAGTTCCCCGACTACGTCGAGGACATCCGCACGCTCATGACGACCGAGGGCGTCGAGCTGCAGATCGGGCCGCGCCGCCAGCCGTTGCGTGCGACCCCGTCGGCCCGCACGGTGGCCGAGATGTGGCTGCTCGGGTCCTCGGACTACTCCGCCCGGCTGGCCGCCGAGAAGGGCCTGCCCTACGTGTTCGCCCACCACTTCGCGGGTGAGGGGACCGCCGCCGCGCTCGACCTCTACCGATCGTCGTACCAGCCCTCCCCGGAGCACCCGGAGCCGCGCACCTTCCTCACCGTCAACGCCGTCGTCGCCGAGACCGAGGAGGAGGCGCACCGCCAGGCGCTGCCCAACGTGCAGCAGATGATCGCGCTGCGCACGGGCGCTCCGCTCCACCCGCAGCGGCTCGTCGAGCAGGCCGAGGCCGTCGAGATGACGCCCGAGCAGAAGGCGTTCGGCGAGGCGATGGCCCGCCGCTGGGTCGTCGGCTCGGCCGAGCAGGCGCGCAAGGAGATCGAGGAGCTCGCGACCGAGTTCGGCGTCGACGAGGTGATGGTGCACCCGGTCGCCGGTGCGATGTCCGGCACCGACGTGCGCACCTCGCCGAACCGCGAGGCCACGCTGCGACTGCTGGCCGGCTGACCGCTGCGTCAGTGGCGGGCCTCCAGGCCCACCGCGTCGCGCAGCCTCTGGGTGGCCTCCTGCAGCTCGGGGTCGTCGTGGGCGCGTGACTCCATCAGTGCGGCGAGGGCCTCGGCCAGCACGTTGAGCTTCTCCTGCATCGCCTCGGTGTTGCGGCGCGCGGCGTTCTCCAGCAGCACCAGCAGCAGCAGGGACAGCACCCCGCCGAAGGTGTGGATGGCCAGCTCCCACTTGGTGACGCTGCTCCAGAGCGGATAGCTCGCCGCCCAGATGACGACCACGGCCACGCAGACCGCGAAGAACGGCGCCCGGCTGATCAGCGTCGTCGACAGGTCGACGAACCTCTCGAAGGGGTCGCGCCCCTTCTTCTTCTCGCGGGTCTCCGCGGCATCGGTGCGCTCCATCCCCGGAACCTACCGGTGCGCAAGGACCAACGCGCGTCCCGAGTAGGGTGCGAGCCATGACCCAGAGCTCATCCACCACGTGGGAATACCAGGTGGCGCCCATCCCGCTCCACAACGAGGCGCTCATGCTCAACAACTTCGGCCAGGACGGCTGGGAGCTGGTGGCCATCCACACCAACGCCCAGGGTGGGTTGGTGGCCTTCCTCAAGCGCCAGAAGGCGGCCTGACGTGGGCGCGGAGGCGAAGCTCGCCGAGCTGGGCATCACCGTGCCGGACGTCGTCCCTCCGGTGGCCGCCTACCAGCCGACCGCCCGCTCCGGGAACCTCGTCTTCACCGCCGGCCAGCTGCCGGCCCGTGACGGCGAGATGATCGCGATCGGCAAGCTCGGTGCCGAGGTCAGCGAGGAGCAGGGCTACGAGTGCGCCCGCCAGTGCGCCCTCAACGCGCTCGCCGCGGTCAAGGCCGAGATCGGCTCCCTCGACGACGTCAAGCGCGTGGTCAAGGTCGTCGTCTTCGTCGCCTCGACCCCTGACTTCACCGGCCAGCCCAAGGTCGCCAACGGCGCCTCGGAGCTGCTCGGCGAGGTCTTCGGCGACGCCGGCAAGCACGCCCGGTCCGCCGTCGGCGTGGCGGCACTGCCGCTCGACGTGCCGGTCGAGGTCGAGATCACCGTCGAGGTCTGAGGCGCTGACCAGCATGGAGCGCCTGCCGCTTCCTGACGCCCTCGTCGCCCAGGCCCGGTCGTACGCCGAGGGTGGCGCCACGCCTGCCGAGCCGCGGGACGCCGCCACGGTCGTGCTGCTGCGGCCCGGCTCGTCGGCGCCGGAGGTCTACCTGCTGCGCCGCCAGACCTCGATGGCCTTCGCCGGGGGGATGTGCGTCTTCCCCGGGGGCGGCGTCGACCCCCGCGACTTCGACCCTCCGCCGGATCTTGGACCGGGGCTGGTCGAGCGTGGACTCTGGGCCGGCCCCTCGCCGGCCGAGTGGGCCGCCCGTCTCGGGTGCGACGAGCCGAAGGCCCGCGCCCTGGTCTGTGCCGCGGTCAGGGAGACCTTCGAGGAGTCATCGGTCCTGCTCGCCGGGGCGAGTGCGGGCGAGGTCGTGGCCGACACGACGGGTGAGGACTGGGAGGCCGACCGCGCCGCGCTCGAGTCGCGCGAGATCTCGATGACCGAGTTCCTCGAGAAGCGCTCCTTGGTGCTGCGCACCGACCTCCTCGGCGCCTGGGCGGGCTGGCTGACGCCGGTCTTCGAGCCGCGCCGCTACCGCACGTGGTTCTTCGTGGCGCACCTGCCGGAGGGCCAGGTCACGCGCGACGTCTCGAGCGAGTCGTCGTCGGTCACGTGGGTGGGTGCCCTCGATGCCGTGGAGCAGGTCGAGCGGCAGGAGATCCTGATGCTGCCGCCCACCTGGCTGACCTGCCTCGAGGTCGGCCAGCACGCCGACCCCGACGCCGTCCTCGACGAGGCGCACAGGCGCCGCGTCGAGATGTTCATGCCCGAGGTGGTCGCCGACGGCGACGGCTTCATCCTCTCCACGCCCCCGCAGTACGCCGCACTGATGGCCAACCGAGCCAACCGATGAGCCGCGCGTGAGCTGGACCGGCGGGTCCTTCGGCGACACCGGCACCTGCGTGCTGGCGCCCAACGCCGACATCATGACCCTCGACGGCACCAACACCTGGGTGCTGCGCGACCCCGACTCCTCGCGCTCGATCGTGGTCGACCCCGGTCCCTCGATCGCCGCCCACCTCGACGCCATCGATGCAGCCGCGGCCCCCGATGGACGAGGGAGCGTCTCCGTGGTGCTGCTGACCCACCACCACGCCGACCACAGCGAGGCCGCCCGGGAGTACGCCGAGCGGCACGGCTGCGGCGTACGCGCCCTGGACCCTGCCTACCGGCTCGGCTCCGAGGGGCTGGGTGAGGGAGACGTCGTCGCCGTCGGTGGGCTCGAGGTGCACGTCGTGGCGACGCCCGGCCACACGTCCGACTCGTTGTCCTTCGTCGTGCCGCAGGACCGGGCGGTGCTCACCGGCGACACCGTCCTCGGCCGCGGCACCACCGTCGTCGCGCACCCCGACGGCCAGCTCGGCGCCTACCTGTCCTCGCTCCAGCGGTTGCACGCCCTCTGCGGCGAGCAGGGGATCGCCACCGTCTGGCCCGGCCACGGCCCGGTCATCGACGACGCCCTCGGCGCGCTCGACTTCTACCTCGCCCACCGCCGGCAGCGCCTCGACCAGGTGCGCCAGGCGTTGCGCGACCTGCACGCGATCGAGCGGGAGGGCGGGGCCCCCTCCGCTGCGACACTGACGCACGAGACGCTGCCGCGCGCGATCGTGGAGATCGTCTACGCCGACGTCGACCCGGTGCTGTGGGGGGCGGCGGAGCTGTCGGTCCGCGCCCAGCTGGCGTACCTCACCGAGGACTGAAGCCCCTTGCGCGTCGGGCGCTCGCGCGGTGAGGTGGGGGCATGGACATGACCAACCAGCACCAGGCCGTCGTCGTCCTCTCCCGCGCCCTCGACCAGGCCGGGGACGCCCTCGCGGCGGTCCATCCCGACGACCTGGACAAGCCGACGCCGTGCGAGGGGTGGACCGTGCGGCAGCTCGCCGACCACCTCGCCGCCGCGCCCGAGCACTTCCTGCAGCAGGGTCGGGGCGAGGACGTCGACTGGAGTGCGGGGACCGGCGTCGACCCCGACCCCGCCCAGCTGACGTCGCACTTCCGCACGCACGCCGACGACCTGATCCACCACTGGCACGCCCAGCCCGACGACCAGGTCGCCCAGGCCGACTGGCAGAGCGCCGAGCTGGGCGTCCACACGTGGGACCTGGTGCAGGCCCTCGGCCGGTCGGTGCCGCTGGACGACGAGGTGGCCACGCGCGGGCTGGCGTTCATGCAGCAGGGACTGACGGCGGACAACCGCGGCGAGGCGTTCGGCCCGGAGGTCGAGGCGCCTGAGGGTGCGGGGGCCTACGAACGGCTCGTGGCTTTCGCGGGTCGGAGCCCTAGGCGCGCTTGACCATCATCCGCACGAAGGCGAGCGCGCTGAGCAGCGCCATCAGTGCGCCCAGGACGTACGGCACCCGGCCGCGGCCGGCGTCCGGGTCGGTGGTGTCGCCGAAGTCGTGCGTCAGCACCTGCGCCGAGGTGCCGTCGAGGTCGGGGACCAGATCGACGGCGAGGCTCAGGCTCGACGTGTCGGGGACGTCGCGGAGCAGGATGCGGTAGGTCCACTCCGACCGCGGGCGATCGGGTGAGGTCATCAGGACCAGGTGGTCGCCCTCGACGTAGCTGCCGGCAGGCCCGTCGACCCGCGCCACCAGGAGGCTGTCGTCGGCCCAGCCGACCGGCGTGACCGAGGCGCCGCTCGGGTAGAGGTCGGCGGCCAGCTCGCGGCCGGGGTCGCGGCCGTCGGCCGTCTCGAAGGGGACGGCCCGGACGGGCTCGTCGTCGAGGGGGTACGGCGCGCTGATCCCCTCGCCCGGAGCCACGACGCCGGTCAGGGCCGAGGTGCTGCTGTCGCCGGTCGCCGGGTCGATCGTCCAGCTCGTGATCGGGGGGACTTCGCCGGGCTGCGTGATCCGGGCGAAGACGTCGATCGCGAACTCTCCGTCGGCGGTCCACGTCATCGCGCGCGGCGTGCCGGTGCCGGGAACCAGGTCGACGAGGTCGGTCTCGCCGGTGGTCAGGTCGACCACGCGGTACCAGCCGGTGCTGACCGTCGTCACTCCCCGGACCCGCTCGACCGAGCTGCCCGCCGGGTAGGCCAGGCGCTCGCCGTCCGGGGAGAGGGCGAGCGCTGGTCCGTGGAACCACGCGGCCAGGTCCTCGCCGATCTCGGGGAAGTCCGGCAGCTCGACGGGGCGGGTCTCGCCGGTCGTGGCGCTCACCAGGAAGGGCTGCCCGAGCTCGTCGACGTACGCCACCGAGGTGCGGCCGAACGCCAGGTCGGTGACGAGCGGCCCGTGGGGATCCGCGATCCGGCTGGGGATCGCGCCGTCCCGAACGGGGTCGTCGGCAGGTCCCACCGGGTCCGGTCGCGCGACAAGGGCCGCCGAGCCGGCGATGACGCCGACGACAGCCACCACTGCGGCGCCGCGGACGACCCGGTCGCGGCGACGGGCCCGCCGGCCGCGGTCCCAGGCGGCCGGGTCGGGGGAGAAGGTCTGGGTGTCGGCGAGGGCGGTGAGCTCCTCGCGCAGGTCCGTGTGAGAAGGGGTGGTCATGCTTCTGCTCCCACCAGGTCGGCGAGCTCGGGGGCCAGCACGCGCAGCCGCTGCAGGGCTTGGCGCGACATGGACTTGACCGCGCCGCTGGAGATGCCCAGCGCGGCGGCCGTCTGGACCTCGGTGAGGTCCTCGAAGTAGCGCAGCACCAGCACGGTGCGCTGGCGCGGCGTCAGCCGGCGCAGGGCCTGCTCCAGGGTGAGCCGCACCGTCGGGTCGGTTGCCGGCACCGGGGCGTCGTACGACTCCAGGGGTGACTCCGCGAGCCTGCGGCGACGCCACCAGGAGATGTTCTGGTGGTACATCGTGCGCCGCACGTAGGCCTCGGGCGAGGTCTCGATGCGCTCCCAGTGCTTCGCCGCCTGCACGAGGGCGGCCTGCACCAGGTCCTCGGCGAGGTGGTGGTCACCGGTGAGCAGGTACGCCGTGCGCGCCAGGGCACCACCCCGTGCGTGGACGAACTCGTCGAACCCGGATCTGTCGGTCATCTGCCCCCCTCACGACGTACGACGCACGCAGGCGCCTCGACGGGGGTCAGGTGGTGCGAGAAATCGTCAGCGGGCGCGGCGCGAGAGCCGCTCGAGGTCCATGATCACCACGGAGCGGGGCTCCAGGCGCAGCCAGCCGCGCGAGGCGAAGTCGGCGAGCGCCTTGTTGACCGTCTCGCGGGAGGCGCCGACCAGCTGGGCGAGCTCCTCCTGGGTGAGGTCGTGGTGGACGTGGACGCCGTCGTCGGCGGTGCGGCCGAAGCGGTCGGCGAGGTCGAGCAGCGCCTTGGCGACACGGCCCGGGACGTCGGAGAAGACGAGGTCGGCGACGACGTCGTTGGACTTGCGCAGGCGACCGGCGAGCTGGGAGAGCAGGCCGCGCGCGACCTGGGGGCGACCCTCGAGCCACTTGAGCAGGTCGTCGTGCGAGAGCGACGCGAAGGTGGCGTCGGTGACCGCCGTGACCGTCGCTGAGCGCGGGCCGGGGTCGAAGAGCGAGAGCTCGCCGAACATCTGGCCGGGGCCCATGATGGCGAGGAGGTTCTCGCGGCCGTCGGAGGAGGACCGGCCGAGCTTCACCTTGCCCTCGGTGACGACGTAGAGCTTGTCGCCGGAGTCTCCCTCGTGGAAGAGGACGTCGCCACGGCGCAGCGTGGTCTCGGCCATCGAGCCGCCCAGAGCGGTCGCGGCCTCGTCGTCGAGCGAGCTGAACAGCGGTGCCTGACGGAGCACGTCGTTGTCCACGTCTATCCTCCAAGTGAGTGCGTCCCGTTGAGATGCCCTCGGGATCGGCACGATCCTAGCCGTGGTGTGGGTCACAAGGGCCATTCCGCCCCGGTGTGGGACGCTTTGTGCCCGTTCGAGGGGTGTCGGTGGAGGACCGTAGGCTGAGCGCGTGCCTGCCCCTCAGCGCGTCGCGGACGTGCCCGTCAAGCCCGACACGTCGCTGGTGCGCAGGGCGCGCCGGATCGACCGGATCCTGGCCGAGACCTATCCCGACGCCAGGGCCGAGCTCGACTTCACCAACCCGTTCGAGTGCCTCGTCGTCACCGTGATCTCGGCGCAGACCACCGACCGCCGGGTCAACGCCGCCAGCCCGGCGCTCTTCGCGGCCTACCCCACCCCCGAGGCGATGGCGGCGGCCCCGCGCGAGCACCTGGAGCAGCTGCTCGGCCCGCTCGGCTTCTTCCGCCAGAAGACCGACTCGCTGCTCAAGCTCAGCCAGGCCCTGGTCGACACCTTCGGCGGCGAGGTGCCGGGTCGCCTCGAGGACCTCGTCACCCTGCCCGGGGTGGGCCGCAAGACGGCCAACGTCGTGCTGGGCAACGCCTTCGGCAAGCCGGGCATCACCGTCGACACCCACTTCGGTCGCCTCGCGCGCCGCTTCGGCTGGACCGAGGAGACCGACCCGGTGAAGGTCGAGCACGCCGTGGGTGCGCTCTTCCCCAAGCGCGACTGGACGATGCTGTCGCACCACCTCATCTGGCACGGTCGCCGCCGCTGCCACGCCAAGAAGCCGGCGTGTGGCGCCTGCCCGGTCGCCAAGCTGTGCCCCTCCTACGGTGCCGGCCCGACGGACCCGATCGAGGCGGAGAAGCTGGTCACCACCCAGGGGCCCGCATGAGGAAGTCCTTCCTGGCCGTCCTGCTGGTCGTGCTCCTCACCTCGTGCACGTCCGGCGGCGGCATCGACGTACGCCCTCCCGACGTGCAGGTGGACACCCCGGCGCTGCGCGAGGCCAAGCAGCGCATCGGCATGGAGGACTGCGTGCCCGGTGACGGCGAGCCGGTCGAGGGCGGGCTGCCCGAGCTGACCCTGCCGTGCCTCGGCGGCGGCCACGACGTCGACCTGTCCTCGCTGCGGGGCCCGATGCTGATCAACCTCTGGCAGGCCTTCTGCGTGCCGTGCCGCAAGGAGATGCCGGCGCTGGAGAGCTTCCACCAGAAGTACGGCGACCAGGTGGCCGTGCTCGGCATCGACTTCAACGACGTCCACCCCGCCGGTGCGCTCGAGCTGGCGGAGGACACCGGGGCCACCTACCCGTCAGTCGCCGACCCCGGTGGCGAGCTGATGGTCGAGGAGGCGTTCGCGGTCGCCCGGCGCGGCCTGCCGGCCTTCGTCCTCGTCGACGCCGACGGAGAGGTCGTCGGCCAGGCCTCCGGCGGCGTGGACTCCGTCGCCGAGGTCAAGGACCTCGTCGCCGAGCACCTCGGGATCGAGCTGTGAACGACCCGGTGCTCCCGGGTTGGCTCGGCCCGGTGGTCGACGCGGCGTCGAGCATCACCGTCCACGAGCTCACCCGGTTCATGCCGCCCGAGAACAGCGACGCCCGGCGCGGCGCCGTGCTGATGGTCTTCGCCGACCGCCACGACGACCCGGCCGGCCCCGACGACCTCGCCCACCGCGGCGAGCTCCTGCTGACCGAGCGCGCCCACCACATGCGCTCCCACCCGGGGCAGGTGTCGTTCCCGGGCGGGTCGCTCGACGAGGGCGAGACCGCCCGTCAGGCCGCGCTGCGCGAGGCCTACGAGGAGATCGGGCTCGTCCCCGAGGAGATCGAGGTCTTCGGCGAGCTGCCCGAGCTGTGGCTGCCGCCGAGCAACTTCGCGGTGACCCCCGTCCTGGGCTACTGGCGCGACAAGGGCGAGGTGCGCATCGAGAGCCCCGACGAGGTGCACGCCATCCACCACGTCGCCATCGCCGAGCTGCTCGACCCCGACTTCCGGATCAACGTCCGACACCCCAGCGGCTGGATGGGCCCCGGCTTCCTCATCGGCCCGGACAAGGACGTCATCCTGTGGGGCTTCACGGCCGGCATCATCGCCCGCCTGTTCAGCTACCTCGGCTGGGCCGAGGACTGGGACAGGGCGCGGGTGCGTGACCTGCCCGACCACATGCTGCAAGGTGAACCCCGACAGACCGACCTGGCGCCCAACCGCGTGCAGAACACCAAGCTCGAGGAGTAGCGCCGATGAACATCCTCGACTGGTGCCTCGTCGCACTCGTGGGGATCTATGCCCTCTCGGGCTACTGGCAGGGCTTCATCACCGGCGCCTTCGCCACGGCCGGCCTGCTCCTCGGCGGACTGCTGGGCATCTGGGCCGCGCCCCTGGCGCTGGGTGACGCGGCGCCGTCGCTGTGGGTCTCGCTCGGCGCGCTCTTCATCGTCATCATCTCCGCCTCCCTCGGCCAGGCGCTGCTGCAGTTCGTCGGCTCCAGGATCCGTGACCGGATCACCTGGCAGCCGATCCGAGCCGTCGACGCCATCGGCGGCTCGGTGCTGAGTGCCGTCGCCGTGCTGCTCGTGGCGTGGGCCCTGGGTGTCGCCGTCTCCGGCACGCGGATCGGCGGGATCACGCCGATGGTGCGCGAGTCCGCGATCCTGGCCAAGGTCGACCAGACGCTGCCGGCCGACTCGAGCAAGGTCCTCGGGACCTTCAACAACGTGGTCGGCACCACGTTCTTCCCGCGCTACCTCGAGCCCTTCGCGCCCGAGCGGATCGTCGCGGTCAAGCCCGGCGACCCGCGGATGCTCACCGACCCCGACGTGATCGACGCCCAGGCCAGCGTGGTCAAGGTGCGCGGCACCAACGGGTGCGGCAGCGGCGTGGAGGGCACGGGCTTCTTCTTCGCCCCCGGCCGGCTGATGACCAACGCCCACGTCGTGGCCGGTGTCACCCGCCCCGAGGTGGAGGTGGGCGGCTCCTCGGTCGTCGCCTCCGTCGTGCTCTACGACGCCGACCTCGACGTCGCCGTCCTGTCGCTGCCCGACACCGGGACCCCGCACCTCGCCTTCGACACCCGGGCCGAGCCGGGCGACAACATCGCCGTGCTCGGCTACCCCGAGGACGGCCCCTACGACGTGAAGTCCGGCCGCATCCGCTCCCAGCAGCGGCTGCGCTCGCCCGACATCTACGGCGACGGGACCGTGATCCGTCAGGTCTACTCCCTGCGCGCGATCATCCGTCCCGGCAACTCCGGCGGCCCGATCCTCACCTCCGCCGGCGACGTGGCAGGCCTGGTGTTCGCGGCGTCGGTCAGCGACCAGGACACCGGCTACGCGCTGACCGCCAGCCAGGTCGCCGAGTCAGCTGCGCTCGGCGTGACCAGCCAGTCGCCCGTCGACACCGGCACCTGCGTGCGCTGAGCGCAGTCTCGAGATTCAGCCCTTGCCCTTGAGGGCCTGCGGGATCTGCTTGCCCTGCTCGATCGCGCGCTCGGGCGCCTTGACCTGCTTGACCTGCTTGAGGCCGATGAAGGCGAGGAGGCCGGCGATCAGGAGGTAGAGCGCGAACACGATCAGGAACGCCCAGTGCAGGTCGAGGCCGGAGCCGTTCCAGTGGATGAAGTAGGCGATCGAGACCGACAGCATGATGATCGCCAGCAGCCCGAGGAACGTCGCGCCGGCGAAGAGGCCGATGCCGACCCCGCCGTGCTTGACACTGACCTTGAGCTCGGACTTGGCGAGCTGGATCTCCTTGGAGACCAGGCTCGAGATGTCGCGCTGCGCGTCCATGACGAGCTTGCCGAGCGTCGGATCCGTGTCCTTGACCGGTTCGTGTGCCATGGGGGTGCTGTCCTTCGGTGTACGCCGGGGGCTGACGGCTGCGACCCTACCAACGCGACCGTCTAGACTGGGGCCTCAGGTGAGCCGGGAAGTCTGGTCGGCCCGTGGCGTGTCGCCGCGGTGATCATTACCCCGACCACCCCGGAAGGATGCGCCAGCGCATGGCTTCACGTCCCCACGACCCCCACGGCCACCCCAGCGTCGACGACGAGCTCTGGGAGGCGGGCCCGGTCTACAGCGCCAGCAACCGGCCACTGGCCCGCCTCGTCGCGCGACCGGTGCGCGAGTTCCTCCGCGTCGAGGCGGCGGGCTCGCTGCTGCTGCTGCTCGCCGCGGCCGTCGCCCTCGTGTGGGCCAACAGCCCCTGGGCGTCGTCGTACGACGCGCTCTGGCACGCCCACCTGACGCTCGACGTCGGGCCGCTGCACCTCGACGAGTCGCTGCAGCACTGGGTCAACGACGCCCTCATGGTGATCTTCTTCTTCGTCGTCGGCCTCGAGATCAAGTACGAGCTGGTCAACGGCGACCTCCGTGACCCGAAGACGGCCGCCCTGCCGATCATCGCCGCGATCGGCGGCATGCTCGTGCCGGCCGGGCTCTACCTGGCGCTCAACCCGCCCGGCAGCGACGGCAGTGGCGGCTGGGGGATCCCGATGGCCACCGACATCGCCTTCGCGGTCGGCGTGCTCGGCGTGCTCGGGCGGCGGATCCCGTCGGCGGCGCGGCTGTTCCTGCTGACGCTGGCGATCGTGGACGACATCGGCGCGATCCTGGTGATCGCGGTCTTCTACACGTCCGACCTCTCGCTCGGCTGGCTGGCGCTGGCCGTCGGCCTGCTGCTCGCGATGGTGGTGGCCACGAGGCTGCGGATCTGGGCCGTCACCCTCTACGCCGTGCTGGGCGTCGGCGTCTGGTTCGCGCTGCTCGAGTCGGGCGTGCACGCCACGCTCGCCGGCGTCGCGATCGGCCTGCTCGCCCCCGCGACGCCGCTGCTCAAGGAGGACGTGGCCCGCGGCTACGCCACCCGGGCGCTGCAGGACCGCCACCTCGACGCCGACGAGCTCGCCCGCATGCGGTTCCTGCTCAAGGAGTCGGTGTCGGTCGTCGAACGGCTGCAGACCGCGCTCCACCCGGTGTCGGCGTACGTCGTGCTCCCCGTCTTCGCGCTTGCCAACGCCGGTGTCGAGCTCGGGGCGATCGGCAAGGTCTTCACCGAGCCGGTGGGGCTGGGCATCGTGCTCGGCCTGGTGCTCGGCAAGCCGGTCGGGATCTTCCTGGCGTCGTTCGCCGCCGTACGCCTCGGGCTCGGGAAGCTGCCCGAGTCCACCACCTGGCCGATGGTGCTCGGCCTCGGCGCTGTGGGCGGCATCGGCTTCACGGTGTCGATCTTCATCGCCGGGCTGTCGTTCCCGGGCGCCGACCTGCTGACCGAGGAGGCCAAGATCGCGATCCTGCTGGCGTCGCTGTTCGCGGCCGTCGTCGGCGTCGTGCTGCTGCTCGCCGCCACCCGCCGGCGTACGCCCGATCCGTCATCCGAACCCGACGCCATGCGTGCGCCTTCGTATGACGGACCAGGTGAGGGCCCGGGCGCCTGACGCAGTACGTCATACGAACCCGCACCAAGAGGCACGGGTTCGTATGACGGATCGCGCGGAGCGCGGGCTGGGGGTCACTCGTCGGAGGCGGCCGAGCCCTCCTTGCCCTTGATCAGGTCCATGACCGTCGAGTCGGCGAGGGTGGTCACGTCGCCGACCTCGCGGTGCTCGGCGACGTCCTTGAGCAGGCGGCGCATGATCTTGCCGGAGCGGGTCTTGGGCAGCTCGGGCACGACCATGATCTGGCGGGGCTTGGCGATCGCGCCGATCTCGTGGGCGACGTGCTTGCGGAGCTCCTCGACGATGTCGGGCCCGCCGTCGCCCGCCGCCTCGCGCAGGATGACGAACGCGCACACCGCCTGGCCGGTGGTCTCGTCGGCCGCTCCGACGACCGCCGCCTCGGCGACCTTGGGGTGCGACACGAGTGCCGACTCGATCTCGGTGGTGGAGAGGCGGTGGCCCGACACGTTCATCACGTCGTCGACGCGGCCGAGCAGCCACACGTCGCCGTCGTCGTCGAGCTTGGCGCCGTCGCCGGCGAAGTAGAGGCCGGGCCAGCGCGACCAGTAGGTCTCCTTGAAGCGCTCGTCGTCGCCCCACAGCGTGCGGAGCATCGCGGGCCACGGCTCCTTGAGCACGAGGTAGCCGCCGTTGCCGTTGCCGACCGACTTCGCCTCGTCGTCCACCACGTCCGCGGAGATGCCGGGAAGGGCCTTCATCGCCGAGCCGGGCTTGCCGGCGGTGACACCGGGCAGCGGGCTGATCATGATCTGGCCGGTCTCGGTCTGCCACCAGGTGTCGACGATCGGGCAGCGGTCGCCACCGATGACCTCGCGGTACCACATGTAGGCCTCGGGGTTGATCGGCTCACCGACCGAGCCGAGCAGCCGCAGCGACGACATGTCGTAGCCGTCGGGGATCTCGCGACCCTGCTTCATGAAGGTCCGGATCGCGGTGGGGGCGGTGTAGAAGATGGAGACCTTGTAGTCCTGCACGATCTGCCACCAGCGGCCCTTCTCGGGCGTGCCCTCGTACATCACCTGCGTCGCGCCGTTGGCGAGCGGCCCGTAGACCATGTAGGAGTGTCCGGTCACCCAGCCGACGTCGGCGGTGCACCAGTAGACGTCGGTGTCGGGCTTGAGGTCGAAGACCGCCCAGTGGGTGTACGACGTCCCGGTGAGGTAGCCGCCGGTGGTGTGCAGGATGCCCTTGGGCTTGCCGGTCGTGCCGGAGGTGTACATGACGTAGAGCGGGTGCTCGGAGTCGTGCATCTCGGGCTCGTGGTCGGGCGAGGCGCCGTCGACGGCGTCGTGCCACCACACGTCGCGCGACTCGTCCCAGTCGACGTCCTGGCCCGTACGTCGTACGACGAGGACGTGGCGCACCAGGTCGCCGGTCTTCCCGACGGCCTCGTCGACCGCGGGCTTGAGCGCGCTGGCCGCACCGCGGCGGTAGCCGCCGTCGGAGGTGATCACGACGTGGGCCTCGCAGTCGGTGATGCGCGAGGCGAGGGCGTCGGCGGAGAAGCCGCCGAAGACCACGGTGTGCGGGGCGCCGAGGCGCGCGCAGGCGAGCATGGCGACGACGACCTCGGGGATCATCGGCATGTAGATGGCGACCCGGTCGCCCTTCTTGACGCCGAGCTCGATGAGCGCGTTGGCGGCCCTCGACACCTCGTCCTTGAGCTGGGAGTAGGTGATGTCGCGGGTGTCGTCCTCGGGCTCGCCCACCCAGTGGATCGCCACCTTGTCGCCGTTGCCGGCGGCGACGTGGCGATCGACGCAGTTGACCGACGCGTTGAGCGTGCCGCCGACGAACCACTTGGCGAAGGGCGGGTTGGTCCAGTCGAGGACCTGGTCCCACTTCTGGCCCCACTCCAGCCGGCCGGCCGCCTCGGCCCAGAAGGCCTCGCGGTCGGAGTCGGCTCGGGCGTAGGCCTCCTCCGTGACGTTGGCGTGGGCCGCGAGGTCGGCCGGGGGCTCGAAGCGCCGGTCCTCGGTCATCAGGTTGGACAGAGTCTGGTTGGTCTGGGTCGGCTCGGGCAAGGCTCTCTCCTCGGGCGGGGCTGGGGAAGCTGGGGGTGGGTGGACCCCCTCGCCGAACCTACTCCGGCCCGGCGAGGGGGTCACGGTGGTGCGGGTCAGTGCTTGACGGCCTGCTCGGCGCCGGCGCCGGTGAGGGCGCGGACCTCGAGCTCGGTGTAGCGCTCCTCGGCCTCTGGCTCCTTCGACGTGATCGTGCCGAGGTAGCCGAGGAGGAAGCCGAGCGGGATCGACACGATGCCGGGGTTCTCCAGCGGGAACCACGAGATGTCGATGTCCGTGGGCAGCAGGGACAGGTTCTTCCCTGACACCGGGTCGGTGCCCTTGCCGCTCACGACCGGGCTGAAGATCACCAGGCCGACGGCGGAGATGAGGCCGCCGTAGATGCTCCAGAGCGCGCCGCGGGTGTTGAAACGCCGCCAGAACATGTTGTAGATGATCGCCGGCAGGTTGGCCGAGGCCGCGACCGCGAAGGCCAGGGCCACCAGGAACGCGATGTTGAGCTTCTGCGCCGGGATGGCCAGGAGGATCGCGATGAGACCGATGACGCCCGCCGCGATGCGCGAGACCCGGATCTCCTCGGCCTCGGACGCCTTGCCGTCCTTGAAGACCGAGTTGTAGAGGTCGTGCGCCACCGACACCGACGAGGTCAGCGTCAGGCCGGCGACCACCGCGAGGATCGTCGCGAAGGCGACGGCCGCGATGAGGGCCAGCAGGACGGCGCCCCCGGTGGAGCCGGGTCCGCCACCGACGGCCTCGGCCAGCAGCGGCGAGGCCAGGTTGCCGCCCGACGCGGCCACCTCGGCGTACGAGTCCTTGTCGAGCAGGGCCGCGGCACCGAAGCCGAGGACCAGCGTGAACAGGTAGAACGCGCCGATGAGGCCGATCGCCCACAGCACCGACTTGCGCGCGTCACGCGACGTCGGCGTCGTGTAGAAGCGGATCAGGATGTGCGGCAGGCCGGCCGTGCCGAGCACGAGGGCGATGCCGAGGGAGATGAAGTCGATCTTCGAGGTGGGGCTGACGCCGTACTTCAGTCCGGGCTCGAGGAACGCCCCGCCCTTGCCGCTGTTGGTGGCGGCGGTGCCGAGCAGGTCGGACAGGTTGAAGTCGAACTTGGCGAGCACCAGCACGACGATCAGCGCGGAGCCCACCATCAGCAGGACCGCCTTCACGATCTGCACCCAGGTGGTGCCCTTCATGCCGCCGACGGTGACGTAGAAGATCATCAGTGCGCCCACGAAGAAGATCGTCAGGTTCTTGATGCCCTCGCTGGTGACGCCGAGCAGCAGCGCGACGAGCGCGCCCGCACCGACCATCTGGGCCAGCAGGTAGAAGATCGAGACGACGACGGTGGAGGTCGCGGCCGCGGTGCGGACCGGCTTCTGCCTCATCCGGTAGGCCAGCTGGTCGGCCATCGTGTAGCGGCCGGAGTTGCGCAGCACCTCGGCGACGAGCAGGAGCGCGACGAGCCAGGCGACGAGGAAGCCGATCGAGTAGAGGAAGCCGTCGTAGCCGGACAGCGCAATGGCTCCCGAGATGCCGAGGAACGACGCCGCCGACATGTAGTCGCCGCCGATGGCCAGGCCGTTCTGGAAGCCGGAGAAACCGCGTCCACCGGCATAGTGGTCGGCCGCGCCGGAGGAGTTCCGGCTGGCCCAGATGGTGATGCCGACCGTGAGGGCGACGACGCTGAGGAACAGCGCCGTGGTGAGGATCTGGTGGCCTTCCATGTCAGCGCTCCCGGTTGGAGTAGTACTCGTCCGACAGCTGCCTGGCCAGCGGATCGAGGTTGCGGTTGGAGTAGCGGCTGTAGACCCAGGCGAGGAGGAACGTCGTCAGGAACTGCAGCAGCCCGAAGACCAGCGCGACATTGATGTTGCCGACGACCTTGGTGCTCATGAAGTCGTGGGCATACATCGACATCAGGACGTAGAGGGCGTACCAGGCCAGGAAGGCCACGGTGGCCGGGATGACGAAGCGGCGATAACGAGAACGCAGCTCCGCGAACTCGGGCCGGGCCGACAGCTCGTCGTAGACGGGGTCGTGGCGCGCGGCCTGGTCGTGAGCATCTGAAGTCACGTCAGGGACCTTTCCGGGCGAGGGTCACGGAGGTGTGACCGCCGTCACCGTGACACCCGTCACAGGCAGGTCGGGAGGGGTGCGAGCGGGCTGGTCGGTCGGTGGGCGCCGCTCCGCGCCCAACGGTGGGTGCCGCACGACGAGCGGTCGTGGCACTCTTCGCACCGTGGCAGAAGACATCGACCGCCGAGCGGCGGCCCGCACCCTCGGCACCGCCTGGCTGCTCATCCTCGTCGGGGTGCTCGCCGTGGGGTGGCTGCTGACCCATCCCCTCGAGTCGACGGTGGACCCCTGGGACGACGACGTGGTGCTGTGGTTCGCCGACCGGCGCACGTCGGGCCTCGACCTCGCCGCCGACATCGGCAGCAAGGTCGCCGACACGATCGTGGGGCTGGCGCTCGCGCTGGTCCTTGCCGTGGTGGTCTCGCGGCGCGAGCGGTCGTGGCGTCCGGCGGTCTACTACGCCGTCCTGGTCGGGCCGACGCTGGCGCTCTACCTGGTCGTCACCGCGCTCATCCCGCGCGACCGGCCGCCGGTGAAGATCCTCGACCCGGGCCTGGTGCCCGACCACAGCTTCCCGTCGGGCCACGTGTTCACCTCGATCGTCGTCTACTGCGCCACGGCCTTGCTGCTCAACGCGTACGTCCCGCGCTGGCGTCGCTGGACCTGGCTGCTGTTCCTGGTGCCGCTCGTCGTGGCGCCGTCGAGGCTCTACCAGGGCGCGCACCACCCGACCGACGTGCTCACCAGTCTGGTCTTCGCGCCGATCTGGGTCGCGGTCGTGGCCCGCACGCTGCTGCCGGGACGGGTGGCCCACCCGGAGCCTGACAAGGTGGAGGCATGACTTCTCCCGTCGTGGTCGTGACCGGTGCCAACGGACTCGTGGGCAGCCACGTGGTGGCCGCCCTCGCCGAGCGCGGAGCGGCGGTGCGCGCCGTCGTACGCCGGGTCGGCACCGCGCCGCGGGCGTCCGGCGTCGAGGAGCACGTCGGCGACTTCGCCGACCCGGACTTCGCCGCGACCGTGGTGGCCGGGGCCGACGCCCTGGTGACGACCGTGCACCCTCTCGGCTCGGGTCGCGACGACCAGCGCCGGGTCGGGCTCGACGGGACCCTCGTCATCGCGGAGGCGGCCGTGGACGCCGGCGTGCCGCTGCTCGTCCACGTCTCGACCGCCGCCGTCTACGACCGGAGCCCGGGCACGGGTGACGTCGGCGAGGACGCCGCCCTCGTGGACGACGACGCAGGCGACTACGCCGTCGTGAAGCGCGACGTCGACGCGGCGCTGGGCCGCCTGGCGGGTACGACGCGGGTGCTGCTGCGGCCTCCGGCGATCCTCGGCCTGGGCGAGTCCTCGGTCTGGAACACCGTCCAGCCTGCCGCCCTCGCCGCCGACGAGGCGCGCCGGCACGCGATCGCCGACCAGACCTTCGCCTGGGTGCACGTCGACGACCTCGCCGCCATCGCCGCCGACCTCGCGACGGGTGCCATCGCCCCGAGCCACGACCCGGAGGCCGGTCCGGTCGAGGGCGGCTGCACCCCCGTCAACGTCGCCAGCGGCCCGGCGACGCAGCGCGACTACGTCGGCGCCGTGACCGAGGCGCTCGGGGTCGAGCCCACGTGGGACGACAAGCCGGCGTGGACCGGTCAGATCCGCGCCGACCGGGCCCGCCGCTGGGGCTGGACGCCGCGGGTGTCGCTCGAGGACGCACTGGCCGAGCTGCAGGCGGGCCTGCGGAGCTGAGGAGGAGACACCCATGACCGACGTGTCCGAGTTCAGGATCACCCTGACCGTCGACGACTTCGATGCCGCGGTGCGGCTCTACCGCGACGCGCTCGGGCTGCCGCAGCTCGAGGACTGGAGCAGCGACCAGGGCCGCGTGCTGCTGCTCGACGCCGGTCGCGCCACCCTCGAGCTCTTCGACGAGGCCCAGGCCGCGATGGTCGACGACCTCGAGGTGGGGGAGCGGGTCTCGGGCAAGGTGCGGTTCGCGCTGCACGTCGCCGACACCGACGCGACCGCCGCGACGCTGACCGCTGCCGGCGCGACGGCCGTCGCGCCCCCGGTCGACACGCCCTGGGGCGACCGCAACGCGCGGGTCGCCGCACCGGACGGGATGCAGCTGACGCTGTTCAGCTCCTGATCATGAACCTGTCGGGCTCGGGCAGCGGCTCGAAACCGAAGCGGGCATAGACCTCGTGCGCGTCCCGGGTCGCCAGCAGCACCCGGCTGAGGCCCATCGGCTCGAGCTGCTCCACCACGGCCTCGAGCAACCGGTGGCCGACCCCGCGGCCGCGGTGGTCGCGGTCGACGTACACGTCGCAGAGCCAGGCGAAGCTGGCGCGGTCGGTGAGGACCCGCGCGTAGGCCACCTGCTCGCCACTGCCGGTGAAGACGCCGAAGTTGAGCGAGTTCCGCGCGGCCGTCTCGACGTTGTCGCGCGTGCGGCCCAGCGCCCAGTAGGCGTCGGCGCTGAGCCACGGGTGGATGCGGTCGAAGTCCATGTCGGACAGCTCGGTGCGGATCTCGTAGTCGTCTCCGGTCACGGGGTGATCCTCCCAGTGCTTGACAGCCAGGTCACCGCAAGGCGGACCATGACGACATGGGTGACGTCGAGTTCGAGATCGTGCGCACGGTGCAGGCCCCCATCGATGACGTCTTCGAACGCCTCGCCGACGTCGAGGGCCACAACCAGTGGATGCCGCGCAAGGGCAGCATCCTGCGCCGGACCCGGCTGACCTCCACCGGGCCCCCGGGGCTCGGGACGACCTACGAGGACTCGACCACCCTCGGCACCACGCCGGGGGAGATCGTCGAGTTCGACCCGCCCCGCCGGCTGCTCCACCACTGGTGGGACAGCACGTCGTCGGGTCGGATCAAGGTGGAGGGCTGGCCGGGCTACACCCTCGAGGCGACGGGGGACGACGAGACCCTCGTGCGCCACGACGCCAGGCTGCACACCAACGGCGCCTACCGCCTCGCGACCCCCGTCCTGCGGATGATCGCGGTGCGGGAGCGCACCACGGTGCTCGAGGCGCTGCAGAGGTCCTTCGAGCACACCTAAGGCTGGTCGCTTGCACCGACGGAGGTCGCGGTCCGGGCGATGGCGTCCGTGAGGGGAACGTGCTGCCGGGCGTCGCGAGCGGCACGAGCGAGGAGGCGCGAGCCGACGGTGCCGCTCCCCTCGTGCAGGGCGACCTGGGCGGCCCGCCACCGGCAGTAGCCCGCCTCGTGCGGGCGGGCCAGCCGGTCCCACCCGGTGGCCGCAGCCGTCCAGAGGTCCACCTCCTCGCTGCCCTCGAGCCGGGCGAGCTCGGCCCGCCACACGAGGTGCCAGACCGCAGCGGCGACCCCGATCGCGTCAGGCCCGAAGGGGTCCACGGCGGCTCCCGCCCGACGCGCCCGCAGGCGTCGGGTGGATTCGTGACGCTCCTCCGGGCTGGAGTGGTGCCACGCTTCGGCGGCGGCGCGCGCCGCCCAGGCGGCCGCGGGTGCGGCCAGGCCCGCACGGTCAGTCGGCAGGAAGAACGTGAGCGCCTCGTCCAGCCGCGCCGCGGCGCGTCGTGGGTGGCCGGACCAGTACTCCGCGACGGCCAGCGCCACCTGGGACTCCGCCCAGTTGCTGTCCTGCGGTCGGGAGACGCGGTCCAGCGCCTCCACCCGCGAGAGAGCCTCGTCGAGCCGGCCCCGGACCGCGTCGATCTCCGCGCGCGCGGCGTGCACCTCGTACGTCGCCACGACCGGTTCGCCGTGCGTCGAGCCCTCCACCATGGCGGCCGCGGCCTCGCAGTCGCCCGCCCGGAGGTGCGCCTCGCCCACGTTGACGCGCAGGAACGCCACCGAGCGCTCGGTGAGCTGCCGGCCGTCGAGGGCAGCGAGGGCCCGTGAGGCAGTGGAGAGGACGGTCTCGACCGGGGCGCACAGGTGCAGCAGGATGTCCGTCGCGTTCACCGCGACAGCGACCTCGACGAAGGGGTCACCCGACTGCTCGGACAGCGCGAGCGCCTCCAGGGACAGCGAGCGCGCCTTCTCCTTCTCACCACCCGCCAGCGCGAACCACGATGCCCAGTTGAGCACCCGTCTGCGCTCGGTGGCGTCATCGAGGGCGTCGGCGACCTGCAGCGCGCGGGCGAGGTCCTCCCGCGCGTCCGCGAAGCGACCGTGGTGGGACACGGAGGCGGCCCGCGTCACGAGGCACTTGACGAGCTCGGCGGAGGGCGGGAGGTCGCGGTGCAGCTCGAGCGCCTCCGCGATCGTGGTCAGTCCCCGAGTCCTGTCGCCGAGCTCGCAGTGGGTGAGGCCCGACCGGCCCAGCAGCGCCGCCCGATCGGCCGGGTCCGCCTCGACGGTCTCAGCACGCTCTGCGAGGGTGCTCGCGACGGCGAAGTCGCCGACGGTCCGGGCGGCGTCCATCGCGTTGCGCAGGACGTGGGCCAGCGGGATCCCCAGGCGCTCGTCGTCGCCGGTTGCCCACAGCTCCACGGCGCGGAGCCAGTGGCGGAGCTCGACGTGCGCGGCATACCTGGTGTGGGCCTGCCACGCCGCGGCGACGCGCCACTCCACCTCGTGCCGCTCGTCCCCGGCCGCCTCCCAGTGCCGGGCCACCTCCCCCGCCTCGGCGTCGGGTGTCGAGCCGAGGGCCTCGGCGAGGCGTACGTGCTGGAGGACCGCCTCGCCCGGGACCAGTCGCCCCCGGACGACCTCGGCGAGCACGGGGTGCCTGAGCTCCACCTGGTCCGGGTCCCGCGCGTCCGCCAGCAGTCCCAGGGCGGAGAGGTCCCGCAGGGCGGTCACCAGCTGCTCGGCGGCGGTGCCGGCTGCGGCGCCCAGCACGTCGGGGGGAAGGGGGCGGTCGGCGACTCCCAGGGTCCGGACCACCGCCCAGGCGTCCGTGTCGAGCTGCGCCAGCCGTCCCTCGAAGACCGCCGCCAGCTCGAGAGGCAGCTCGTCCGGTCGGGCTGTCGCCAGCTGCTCGGTGAAGAGGGGGTTCCCGCCCGTCCGGGAGTGGATGCGCGTGACCAGCTCGTCGGTGGCCGCGCGCCCGAGCACGCGGTCCAGCTGCTCGCGCGTCTCCGTCAGGTCGAGGGGGGCCAGGGCGATGCCCGGAGGTGCGGCGAGCCGTCGCAACCGGGCCAGCCGGTCGGCCGTGGCGTCGGGCACGTCAGGACCGACGTCCCGCAAGGTCGCCACGACCCGCACCCCGGGCGCATGCGTGAGCAGGTGCTCGAGCACGTCGAGGGTGGTCGGGTCGGCCCAGTGCAGGTCCTCGAGCAGGATCGCCGCGGGCCGCAGCCTGGTGGCGGTCCCCAGGACGGCCGTGATCGCGCTCAGCAACCGCTGTCTCGCGAACTCGTCGGTCGGCTGCGGGGGGCCGTCCTCCAGCTCGGGCAGGACCAGGGCGAGGGTGCTCCGGACGTGCCGGGGGCAGTCGGCCAGCGCCTCCTTGAGCCACAGGCCGTCCTCGACGGCGAGGATCGCGCCCAGGACGTCGGTGACGGGCAGCAGGGGGACCTCGGTCGACAGGGGGAGGCAGCGCCCGCGGGCCACGAGGGAGTCCGCCCCGTCGGCAGCAGCGCTGACGAGGGTCGTCTTGCCGATGCCCGCCTCACCGGTGACGAGCAGCAGCCCGGCGCCGGTGTCGAGATGTCGCCGCAGAGCGGCGACCTCCGCCCGACGCCCGGCGAGGCGGGGCGCGGTCGACGAGACCGTCGAGCGGGTCGGAGCGGTGGCAGCCAGCCAGAGGTCGTGGAAGCGATCGGGATCACCTGCCATCGCCTCGACGAGCACCTCGACCGTGCCCCACGACGGGGGCCTGGGGTTGGAGAAGGCCTTGGAGACGGTGGTGTGCGAGACCCCCGTCCTGCTCGACAGGGTGCGCAGCGACGGCCAGCCCGCGCGGTGGTGGAGGTCATGGAGTGCGAGGACGAGGTCACGGTGGGCCCCGGGCGGCAGGTCCGGGAGGGGCAGCGAGCCCATGCTCCACCTCCGATCGCGCGGGATCCGAGGTGATCAGGATCCTCGGTCAGCCGGGGCGCTGTCCACTGCGAACCGCTGGTCCGACCAGCGGGGCGGACCTAGAGTGACCGCATGATCGACGGGTTGCTCGCCTCGGCGGACCTCGGCTGGCTCGAGCCGGGCACGCACCTGTGCGCCTTCCCCCGGGACGAGCGCCAAGCCACGCGGATCGCGGCGACGTTCGTCGACCAGGGGCTCTCCGCCGGCGACCAGCTGCTCTACGTCGCGAGCGAGGAGCAGGCCGACGCGCTCATCGCGATGCTCCCGGCCCACGTGCGCGGGCACGAGGCCCTGGCCACCGGACAGCTCCTGGTCACCTCCTTCGCGGAGGCGTACGGCGCGGAGCGCCCGACCGACCTCGACGTCATCGGCGAGGGGTTCCGGGCGGCGGCGGAGCGCTCCCGCGCCCTGGGGTTCCCCGGCCTGCGGGTCGCGGCGCGCATGGACGAGCTCGCGCCCCTGCTCGGGTCGGCCGAGCAGGTGCTCCGGTGGGAGCGGTTGTCGACCGCGCTGCAGCGCGAGCTCGGGGTCAGCTCGGTGTGCCTCTACGACCGCGGCCGGCTCGACGACGAGCAGGCCGCCCTCCTCGCAGAAGAGCACGCGGCCCTCGCCCCGGAGATGGCCGAGACCCCGCTGGCCAGCTTCCTCGCGGTCGACGAGCCGTGGGGATTGAGGGTCAACGGCGAGATCGACATCTCCAACGGCGAGCTGCTCCAGCGGCTGCTGCTCTCCCGTGCGTCCGTGGCGCCACGGCTCCACCTCGACCTCGAGGGACTGACCTTCGCTGACGTCGGGACGCTGTCCCGGTTGCGCTCGGTGGCGGCCGGGCTGCCCGAGACGGGGTGGCTGGCGCTGGAGGGCGTGCCCGCCTTCGTGCAGCGCACGCTGGACATCTGCGGACTCGGTCACGAGAAGCTGAGGGTCGCCCCATGACGACCGCCACGCACAGCAGCCTGTTCTACGACGGCGACCGGCAGTACGCCACCGAGGCCGGCGGCTTTCTCCGCGACGGGCTCGAGCGCGGACACCGCGGCTTGGTCATGGCGCCACCCCGACGTGTCGACCAGCTGCGCTCCGCGTTGGGCCGCGACGCGGACGAGGTGACCTTCGTCGAGGACTCGGTCGCCTACGCGCCGCAGTGGAACGCCTACCGGGTCCTCCTGGACTTCGCGGCCCAGTCGCGCCACGACCGTTCCCGCGTCATCGCCGAGCAGGACCTGACGCTCCGGACGCCCGCCGAGCTCGTCGACTACCGGAGGCTCGAGGCCGCCATCAACGTCGTCTTCGCCGGGGCCGACGTCGACCTGCTCTGCCCCTACGACGCCGGCTCGCTCCCGGCGCACCTGCTCGAGATCGGGGTGCGCACCCACGGCGCGGTGCTCGCGGACGGCGGCATGTCCGTGAACGAGCGCTTCGACGACCCGTTCGACATGCTGGCCGGGCTGGCGACGGTCGTGCCACCGCCTGTCGATGCGATCACCATCGACTGCTCGTCCGGGGTCGACGTCGCCAGTGCGCGCCGGCTGGTGCGCACCGTGGGCGGCGAAGCCGGGATCGAGCCCTGGGTGGTCGACGACATGGTGCTGGCTGTCAGCGAGGTGTTGACCAACGCGCTGCGCCACGGCGAGCCGCCGGCGCTCCTCCACGTCTACGAGGAGGGCGCCACCTGGGTGTGCCACGTGACCGATGGCGGACGTGGACTCGTCGACCCCTGTGCGGGCCTGCTCCCGCCCGGCGAGCCGTCGGACCACGGCTACGGGCTGTGGCTGGCGCGTCAGCTCTGCGCGGCCGTCGATGTCGGCAGCGACCCCACCGGCACCCACGTGCGGCTCCACACGCGTACGCCGTCCCGCGTCGGCTGACGGCGCCGACGGCCCGGGTTGCTCAGCCCCGGGCGTCGCGTCGCTCCTGGAGTCGTGCGCGGGCCTCGGCCAGGTAGCTCAGGCACGGGGCCTCGGCGTCAGGGTGCTTCGACGTGAGGTGGAGGATCCAACGATCCATCGCGGCCATGTAGCCGTTGTCCTCGCCCGGCCGGCGTGTGCTCCAGGCGCGGGTGCCGGTGCCGGGGCGCGGCACCTCGCACTGCGTGCACGAGATCGTGTAGGCGAAGGAGTTGTCGGGGCTGACCTCGATGCGGACCACGGCCAGCACTCCTGCCTCGGCGCTGGCCTTCCTCTGTCGGGCGGAGCGGCTGGCGGGCACAGGGACCTCGGTTCGTGCTCGGGGATGGCCGGTCCAGCCTAGGGGCCGATTCCGCGCGGCAGGCTGACGCGTACGACGGTGTCGCCCGGCTGCGACTCCACGCCGATCTCGCCACCGTGGCGCTCGACGACGATCCGGCGGGAGATGTCGAGGCCGAGCCCGGTCCCCTTGCCGACCTCCTTCGTCGTGAAGAACGGCTCGAAGGCGTGGGCCGCCACCTCGTCGCTGAGCCCGTGGCCGGTGTCTCGGATCTCGACGACGACGTGGTGGTCGTCGGCCGAGGTGCGGACGGTCAGGGTGCCGCCGCCGTCCATCGCGTCCACGGCGTTGTCGATGAGGTTGGTCCACACCTGGTTGAGCTCGCCGGGGTTGGCGGTGACGGTCGGGACGGACTCGTCGTAGTCCCGCACGACGGTGACGCCTGCGTCGCGGAGCTTGTGGCCGAGCATGATCAGCGTGCTCTCGAGGCCGTCGACGAGGCGTACGTCCTGGACGGCCGCGCGGTCGAGCTGGGAGTAGGACTTCACCGCCGAGACGAGGTCGGAGATCCGGCGGGTGGCGTTCTGCGCCTCGGCGATCAGGGTCGTCGTGGTCATCGCGCTCGCCACCCACTCCAGGCCGGCCTGGAGGGCCGAGCCGGAGAGGGCTGCCGCCGCGCGGTCGAGCCAAGCGGTGTCCACGCCGGCGCCCGCCAGCGCGGGGGCGATCACCCAGTCGCGCTCGATGTCGTGGTCGGTGAGCCAGTCGGTGAGGGAGTCCTCGAGCTCGGCCAGCGCGACCCCGGTGGGGGCGGACGTCACGTCGATCGAGCGCCGCAGGCCGTCGAGGGCGACGAACTGCTCGGCCGAGATGCCCTCGCCGGCCAGGCGCTGCAGCGCGGCGAAGACGTCGTCGCTGCTCTGCTGCAGCGCGCCGACGGAGCGTACGGCGGCGGAGGCGGGGTTGTTGATCTCGTGGGCGAGCCCGGCCGCCAGCGTGCCGAGCGCGACGAGGGCCTCCCGCTCGCGCGCGTTCTGCTCGATGCGCCGCGCGGTGGCGATCAGTCCGCAGAGCAGGTGGACGGCGAAGGGGAACCACTGCCGGCCGAAGCGGGCGAGCTCGGTGGCCGGGAGCCGGAAGACACGCGTCGGCTCCATGACGCGCGCCGACCCCAGGTAGACGCCGTTGTCGTCCCAGGCCCGGAAGCCGCCGGCCCACTGACCGGGGTCCTCGATGGTCACCATGACCACTTCCTCGTGCCCGACCCGTCGCACGACCTCGATCCGGCCCTCGAGCATCACCCACCAGTGCTCGGCGGGACGTCCCTCGTCGAAGACGCGGTCGCCCGGGGCGTACGCCACCTCCTCGCCGGCAGCGGCCAGCTCGGCCACCTGCTCGTCGGTGAAGCCCTCCAGGATGGCCATCGCGCGCAGCTCGTCGCCCACCGTCATGACATCTGCCTCACGTCGTCGCCAGGTAGCGGTGGACGAGGTAGACCGACATCGCGCCCTCGCCGACGGCCGAGGCGACGCGCTTCATGCTGTCGCGGCGCACGTCGCCGGCGGCGAAGACCCCGGGCACGCTCGTCTCCAGGGCGAACGGCCCCCGTTCGAGTGGCCATGCGATCCCGGCCGGCAGGTCGGGTCCGGTGAGCACGAAGCCGCGCTCGTCACGTACGACGCTCGACCCGAGCCAGTCGGTGCGCGGCGCGGCGCCGATGAAGATGAACACCCAGGAGGCGTCGACCTCCTCGACGCCGTTCGGGTGGCACAGCGTGATGCCCTCCAGGTGTCCGTCGCCTCGGGCGCCGACGATCTCGGTCTGCAGGTGGACCTCGATCCCGGGTGTCTCCTGGATCCGGCTGACGAGGTAGTGCGACATCGACGCCTCCAGGTCGGCCCCGCGCACCACGAGCACCACCCGCGCCGCGTGACGGGCGAAGTTGAGCGCGGCCTGGCCCGCCGAGTTGGCCGCGCCCACGACGTAGACCACCTCGCCCTTCGTCTGGGCCGCCTCGCTGGCGCTGGCGCCGTAGTAGACGCCGCGTCCCACGAGGTCGTCGAGGCCGGGCGCCTCGAGCTTGCGGTACGACACCCCGCTGGCGACCAGGACCGCGCGGGCCTCGATGTCGGCCGAGCCGTCCAGCAGCACGGCGCGCACGGGGCCGCGGGTCTCGAAGCCGACGACGTCGCGCGCGAGCACCATCTCGGCCCCGAAGCGCGCCGCCTGCGCCACGGCCCGGTGGGTGAGGTCGGCGCCGGAGAGGCCCTTGGGAAAGCCGAGGTAGTTCTCGATCGACGCGCTCTGCCCGGCCTGGCCGCCCGGGGCGTCGCGCTCGACGACGACGGTCGCGAGCCCTTCGGACGCGGCGTACACCGCGGCAGCGAGGCCGGCCGGTCCCGCGCCGACGATGCAGAGGTCGTAGAGCGGCTTCTCCGCGCGGGTGCGCAGCCCGAGTGCGTCGGCGAGCTCGACGGTGGTGGGGGAGCGCAGCGCGGCGCCGTCGGGGAGCGCGACGACCGGGAGGTCCTCGAGGGAGGCGCCGGCGAGCTCGAGCAGCCGGGTCGCCTCCTCGGACTGGTCGACCTCGAGCCAGCGGTAGGGCACGTGGTTGTGGGCGAGGAACGTCTTGACCTCGTGGGTGCGCTCCGACCAGCGGTGGCCCACGACGCGCACCTCCGCGTCGCGGTCGGGGTGGTCGTGGACCCAGTCGCGCAGCAGCTCGTCGAGCACCGGGTAGAGCCGGTCCTCGGGCGGGTCCCACGGCTTCATAAGGTAGTAGTCGAGCGCGATGTCGTTGATCGCCCGGATCGCCACGTCCGTGTCGGCGTACGCCGTCAGCAGCAGGAGCTTGGCGTCCGGCGCCTGCTGGCGGACCTCCTTCAGCACCTCGATGCCGGTCATCCCGGGCATCCGCTGGTCGCTCACCACCGCCGCGACCGGCCGGTCCTTGAGCACCAGGTCCGCGAGGATCTCGAGGGCCTCCGCGCCGGAGGTGGCGCGCAGGACGCGGTAGTCCTCGCCGTACCTCGTGCGCAGGTCCCGGACGACGGCAGCGACCACCGCGGCGTCGTCGTCCACCGCGAGGATGGCGGGCTTCGCCATCGACACCTCCCCGGTCCGACCGTCGTGTCGTGACCAGCCGGACGCTACCGGCGCCCGGACCGTCCCGACAGGTGGTCGAGACCAGCTCCCGGCGAGGAGGATGCTCGCCGAATCAGCCGATCGGGGCGGATGCCGTAACGTAGGTGTTGTTGAAGGGACGGTTCACTCCGCCCAGGTCGCGCACAGAGTGCGGCCCGTATCTTGTTTCTCCTGGTTTTCGGTTCGCTGGACATCAGTACGGATGGATGTCTTCAGCGGCTCGGGGCAGATGCCCCCGAACGAGAACAAAGGAAAAAATCATGGCTACTGGAACTGTCAAGTGGTTCAACGCTGACAAGGGCTTCGGCTTCATCGCCCAGGACGGTGGCGGCGAGGACGTGTTCGTCCACTTCTCCGCGATCCAGACCGGCGGCTACAAGTCGCTCGACGAGAACCAGAAGGTCGAGTTCGACCTGGCCCAGGGCCCCAAGGGTCCCCAGGCCGAGAACGTTCGCGTCTCCTGATCTGACCCTCGTAGGGCCCCGACCGCCTCGACGGTCGGGGCCCTACGTGCGTCCGGGGTCTCGATACACGGCCGCTCGTTCCTCGCGGCCGCACTCGACCACCGAGGACAGTGAGGTCGTGAGGAGAATGTGACGACCCTGCCACCGCAGGTGCAGGGCAGGGGACACACAGCCGGCGCAGGCTCCTCGGCATGAGCATCCCGACCCCCACCCGCCGCACGCGCCGCTGGATCGAGGACTGGCGTCCCGAGGACGCCGAGTTCTGGGAGACCACCGGCCGCAGCATCGCCCGCCGCAACCTCGTCTGGTCGATCTTCGCCGAGCACGTCGGCTTCTCGGTCTGGCTGATCTGGAGCGTGTCGTCGGCGTTCCTGCTGGCGCAGGGCTTCGAGTTCACCCCGCAGCAGCTGTTCCTGCTGGTCGCGCTGCCCAACCTGGTCGGCTCGCTGCTGCGCCTGCCCTACACCTTCGCGGTGCCGAAGTTCGGCGGGCGCAACTGGACGATCGTCAGCGGCGCGATGCTGCTGGTCCCGACGCTGCTCTTCGCGTACGCCGTGCAGGAGCCGTCGACGCCCTACTGGGTCTTCTGCCTCATCGCCGCGACCGCGGGCGTGGGCGGCGGCAACTTCGCCTCGTCGATGGCCAACATCAACTTCTTCTACCCCGCCGAGCGCAAGGGCACCGCGCTCGGCCTCAACGCAGCCGGTGGCAACCTCGGCGTCTCGCTCATCCAGCTGCTGCTGCCCGTGATGGTCGGCGGAGCGGGGATCTTCGGGCTCGTGCAGGCCTCGGGCAGCGGCATCCACCTCGAGCGGGCGGCGTACGTCTACGCCGGTCTGGCGCTGCTCGCCACCGCCGCCGCGTGGCTGCGCATGGACAACCTCAGCACCGTCACGTCCTCGCCGCGCGAGCAGATGCAGGTCGTGAAGCAGCGGCAGACGTGGCTGCTGTCGGTGCTCTACATCGGCACGTTCGGCTCGTTCATCGGCTACTCCGCCGCGATGCCGCTGCTGATCAAGCTCAACTTCTGGGTGCCGGAGCCGGCGCCGCTCGGCACCGGCATCTACTTCGCCTTCTATGCCTTCCTCGGCGCCGGGGTCGGCTCGCTGACCCGTCCGTTCGGTGGCTGGCTGGCCGACCGGTGGGGCGGGGCCCGGGTGACCCTGGGCGCCTTCGCGGCGATGACCGTCTTCACGCTCGGCGTGCTGTGGACGGTCAGCCAGCTCACGGCCAACCCGACGGCTGACCCGGCGATCGCGAGCGGCAACGCTGCGTGGTTCCCGCTGTTCCTGGGCTTCTTCCTCTGCATCTTCGCCGCCACCGGAATCGGCAACGGCTCGGTCTACAAGATGATCCCCGCGCTCTGGAGGGCGAAGGCCGAGCGCTCGACCGTCCCCGGCACGCCGGAGCGCACGGCCGCGCTGACCACCGCCACCCGGCAGTCGTCCTCCGCGCTCGGTGTCATCGGAGCCGTCGGTGCCGTGGGCGGCTTCCTGGTGCCGCTGGCGTTCTCCGCGCCGTGGGTCGCCGACCCGCTGTCCGCGACCCGGGGCGCCTTCACCGTCTTCACCGGCTACTACCTCTTCTGCGCGCTGATGACGTGGGCGCTCTACCTCCGCCGACCGGTCCGCGCGCACGGGCTGGCAGCCGCGGAGATCTGATGACCACGACGACCACGCAGACCCACTGCCCGTACTGCTCCCTCCAGTGTGGGATGCGGCTGGCCGGTCGGCGGGTGCCGGAGGTCGAGCCCTGGGAGGAGTTCCCGGTCAACCGGGGGGCGCTGTGCCGCAAGGGCTGGTCCGCGGCCGGGCTCTACGGTGGCCGCGAGCGGCTGACGTCGCCGTTGGTGCGCGACCGCGAGACCGGCGAGTGGTCGGCGGTGTCCTGGGACGACGCGCTCGACCGGGTCGCCGACGGCATCCGGGCGGCCCAGGCCGCGAAGGGCCCCGACGGCGTGGCGCTCTTCGGCGGCGGCGGCCTCACCAACGAGAAGGCGTACAGCCTCGGCAAGCTCGCCCGGGCCGCGCTCCGCACCTCGCAGATCGACTACAACGGCCGCTGGTGCATGTCGTCGGCCGCCTCCGCCGGGATCCGCGCCTTCGGGCTCGACCGCGGTCTGCCCTTCCCGCTCGCCGACGTCGAGGAGGCCGACGTCCTGGTGCTGGTCGGCTCCAACCTCGCCGAGACGATGCCGCCCGCGGCCCGCCACCTCGACCGGCTGCGCGAGCGTGGCGGCAAGGTGGTGGTCATCGACCCACGTCGTACGCCGACGGCGGACCGCGCCGACCTCGCCCTCCAGCCCGTGCCGGGCACCGACCTGGCCCTGGCGCTCGGGGTGCTGCACCTGCTCGTCGCGGCCGGTGCGGTGGACGAGGACTACCTGGCAGCCCGCACGACCGGCTGGTCGCAGGTCCGGGAGTCGGTGGCCGCGTGGTGGCCCGAGCGGGTCGAGCGCGTCACCGGGATCGAGGCGCACGAGCTGCGCGCCCTCGGGGCCATGCTCGGAGCGTCCCCGCGGGTCATGGTGCTCACCGCGCGCGGCGCCGAGCAGCACTCCACGGGCACCGACACCGTGCTGGCGTGGATCAACGTCGCCCTCGCCCTCGGCATGGTCGGCCGGCGCGGGGCGGGCTACGGCTGCCTGACGGGCCAGGGCAACGGCCAGGGCGGGCGCGAGCACGGCCAGAAGGCCGACCAGCTGCCCGGCTACCGCCGCATCGACGACCCGTCCGCCCGCGCCCACGTCGCGGAGGTCTGGGGAGTCGACCCCGACTCGCTGCCCGGCCCCGGGCGCTCGGCGTACGAGCTCCTCGACGCACTCGGCACCGACGACGGCCCCTCCGCGCTGCTGGTGATGGGGTCCAACATCGTGGTCAGCGCCCCGAACGCCGGCCGCGTCACCGAGCGGCTCGAGTCGCTCGACCTGCTCGTCGTCTGCGACGTGGTGATGTCGGAGACGGCCGCGATCGCCGACGTCGTGCTGCCGGTGACGCAGTGGGCCGAGGAGACCGGCACGATGACCAACCTCGAGGGACGGGTCGTGCTGCGCCAGCGAGCGATCACGCCGCCGGCGGGCGTGAGGTCCGACCTCGACGTGATCGCCGGCCTGGCCTCCCGGCTCTCCGACGTGCCGTTCTCGACCGACCCGGAGGAGGTCTTCGCCGAGCTCGGGCGCGCGTCGGCGGGCGGCCCGGCCGACTACTCGGCGATCACCTACGACCGGATCCGCGAGGAGCACGGCGTCTTCTGGGGCGGTGAGCGGCTCTTCGCCGACTCCTTCACCCACCCCGACGGCCGGGCCCGGATGCACGCCGTGGAGCACCGCGGCGCGGCCGAGCTGCCCAGCGCCGACTACCCCGTCCACCTCACGACCGGGCGGGTGCTCGCGCAGTACCAGTCCGGCGCGCAGACCCGGCGCGTGCGCGCCCTGCCCGACGACGGACCGTTCGTCGAGGTGCACCCCCTGCTCGCGGGGCGGCTCGGCCTCGCCGCCGGCGAGCCGGTGCGGGTCTCGACGCGACGGGGGACGATGACTGCTCCTGCCCGGGTGGTGACGACGATCCGGCCCGACACGGTGTTCGTCCCCTTCCACTGGGTCGGCGCCAACCGGCTCACCCACGACGCCCTCGACCCGGCCTCGCGGATGCCGGAGTTCAAGGTGTGCGCGGCCTCGGTGGCACCGGCATGAGCCCGCCCACGACCCAGCGCGTGGTGGTGGTCGGCGGCGGCATGGCAGCCGTCCGCCTCGCCGAGCAGCTGGCCGGCGCGGACGTCGAGCTCACGGTCCTCGCCGACGAGCAGCACGCCCCTTACAACCGCATCCTGCTCTCGGCGGTGCTCGAGGGCACCCACGCGGCCGACGCCCTGACCCTCCGCTCGCCGGAGTGGTTCGAGGAGCGCGGGATCGACCTGCGCCTGGGCACCCGCGTGCTCGAGATCGACCGCTCGGCCCGCGAGGTCGTGCTCGTCGACGGGGAACGAGTCGCCTTCGACCGGCTCGTCCTGGCCTGCGGTTCGATCCCCACGCTGCCGCCGATCCGGGGCCTGGTGCGCCGCGACGGCACGCTGCACCCGAAGGTCCACCCGTTCCGCAGCCTCGACGACTGCCGCAGGCTGGACGCCGCCCTGCAGTCGCTGGTCGAGGAAGGGCGAAGCCCTGTCACGAGACCCCGGGCCGTCGTCGTCGGTGGCGGCCTCCTCGGTCTCCAGGTGGCCCGCGCGCTGTCGGTCCGCGGCATGCTCACCGAGGTCGTCGAGGGCGCCGACCACCTGCTCGCCAGCCAGGTCGACCCGGCCGCCGGCGCCATCCTGGCCCGCGACCTGCGCCGGCTGGGCACCGACGTCTACACCGGCGCCCGGGCTGTCCGGCTGACCGACGACGGACTGCAGCTCGACAACGGCGCGTTGCTGCCGACCGACCTCGTCGTGCTCACGGCGGGCGGGCGCCCGAGCACGGCGCTCGCCCGCCGGGCCGGGCTGATGGTGGGACGTGGGGTGGTCGTCGACGGCACCCTGACCAGCGTCACCGACGACCGCGTCCACGCCATCGGCGACTGCGCCGAGCACCGCCGGCGTACGACCGGCTTCGTCGCACCCGCCTGGGAGCAGGCGGAGGTGCTGGCGCGCGTCATCCGCGGGGAGCAGGCGTCGTACGACGGTCGCCGCAGCGTCGCGCGGCTCCGGGCCACCGGTCTGGACGTGGCGATCCTCGGCGACGCGCGGTGCCCGGCCGGACGCGCCGACGGGGAGGTCGTCGAGGTGAGCAACCCGATCTCCGGGTCGCACCGCAGGCTGGTGGTGCACGGCGGGCGGATCGTCGGCGCCGCGCTCGTCGGCGACCTCTCCCGCGTCGGCCTGATCACCCAGCTCTACGACCGCGGCACGCTGCTGGGTCCCGACGAGCCCGGCCAGCTCCTGCTGCCCGAGGCCGCCGTGGCACCCGTGCCGCTCCCCGACGAGGCCGAGGTCTGCGCGTGCGCCGGGGTCACGGCCGGGGAGGTCCGGTCGTGCGGGTCGCTCACCGAGTGCGCCGACCGCACGCGCGCGACCACGGGCTGCGGCGGCTGCGCCGACGTCGTACGCCGCTTGGTGGGCGAGCGCGCGCCCGAGCCCGCCCTGTCGTGAGGCGTGGCCCGCCGGGCTGAACTGTACGAGAACTGTGCGGGTCGCAGCCGTGGCCGCAGTGCGGGCGGCGGGGTGCACTGGTTCCACCGAGACCCGAGGGGGGTCCGCCACGGAGGGAACCACCAGATGAGAACCACCATGCGTCGCCTGGGCGTCGTGTCAGCCGCGGCCGCCGCGGCGGTCGTCGTGAGCGCCACCAGCGCCAGCGCCCACCACTGCTACGTGCCGATGTACACCCTCAGCGCACCGGTGTCCGCCAACTGGTTCGTGATCTCGGCCGAGGCAGGTGCGCAGATGATGGCCGGCTTCGAGGCGCCCTGCGACGCGGCTGCCGAGGCGGGCTACGACGCGCTGCGCGCCGACGGCCTCCCGGTCGGCATCAAGATCTTCGAGAAGATGACGATCGGGGACCCGAAGGCCACTCACCGCGTCCCCAACCCCAACGGCGCCGACGGCAAGGGCCTGGAGTACTTCGGGGCCGGCTCGACGCTCGCCGACGAGATGCTCGAGACCTGGCTCGAGGCTGCTGCCGCCTACGACTGCTGAGCCACCGCGCGGCGGCGGTCGCGTCCCCCGTGGGGGAGAGGACGCCGACCGTCGCCGCGTGGCCGTAGCCACAACGCCTGCAGGCTCGTTGAGTCTTCATGCACCGACTCGTCACCGCCGCCGTCGCCACCGTCCTCACGGCTGCCTCGGTCCCACTTCTCGGCCCCACCACCGCAGTCGCGGCCGATGCCGTCACGACGACCGACGGCTGCCTCCAGAGCGTGCCGGACCCCGGCACCACCGCACCGGTCGACATCTGCTTCACGCTGTTCCGCCCCGCCGGAGCCACCAAGGACCAGCCCGTCCCGATGGTGCTGCACAGCCACGGCTGGGGCGGCAGTCGTACGACGGACCCGTCCGCGTTCGCGTACCTGACCGACGCCGGGTTCGGGGTGCTCAGCTTCGACCAGCGAGGCTTCGGCGAGAGCGGCGGCCACGCCTACATCGAGAACCCCGACGTCGAGGGCAAGGACGTCCAGGAGATCGTCGACCTCGTCGCCGCGCAGGACTGGGTGAAGAAGCAGAAGCCCGGCGACCCGGTGCTCGGCGCGATCGGTGGCTCCTACGGCGGCGGCTACCAGTTCGTCGGCGCGTTCAGCGAGCTCCGCGACACCGGTGCGACGCGGTTCGACGCGCTCGTCCCGGAGATCACCTGGAACAGCCTGACCGAGAGCCTGTTCCCGCAGGGGGTGCCGCGCACCGAGTGGGCTTCTGCCCTGACGGCGGCCGCGCTGCCGACCGACGCGCTCCCGCCGATCGTGCTGCAGGGCTTCGCCGAGGCGGCCGCGACCGGCAACGTGCCGGCGTACCTCTATGACTTCCTCGACAAGAACGGGCCGGAGTGGCACGTGCGGCAGGGGAGGAAGCTCGACATCCCGGTGCTCTTCGGCCAGGGCGAGACCGACAACCTGTTCCCGCTCCACCAGGGCCTGGAGAACTTCGCCGGTGCGCTGACCGACAAGGCGCGGGCGCGCAGCATCTTCGTCGGCTACAACGGCGGCCACACGCTGCCGGCGCTGGCGCCGGCAGGGTCGAACTTCGACATCCCGCTGGCGACCAGCGACGCCTGCTCGCCGGTGCTCGGCAGCCCGACCTTCGCCGACCTCGGGCTGCGGTTCCTGCAGCAGAACCTGCAGGGCAGGAAGAGCGGGCTCACGGGATTCGGCGCCTACCACCTGACCACCGCCGGTGGCCGGTGCGTGACGGTGCCGTCGGTGACGCCGAGCAAGGACGTCCCGCTCGGTGAGGTCGTCAGCACCGTGGGTGCGGGCGCGCCGATCGCCTACCCGGTCGCGCAGGGGCCGCTCACCATCGCCGGCACGCCCTCCCTCGACGCCACCCTCACCACACTCGGCCTCGACAACCGCGCCTTCCTGGCGCTGTCGGTGGGCACCAGCCCGCTCGACGCGAAGATCGTGCAGAACAACATGCTGCCGATCCGCGAGAACGGCCTGGTGATCGACAAGCCCCGCACGGGTGTGGAGCTGCCGTCGGTCGCCGTCGACGTGCCTGCCGGCCAGACGCTCTTCCTCACGGTCTCGCCGATCTCGGACATGGCCGCCGGCTTCGGCAGCCGCGTGGTCGGGGCGATGCGGATGAGGGACGTGGTGCTGCACCTGCCGGTGACGCAGAACTGACCCGGGGCGGGCTGACTAGAAGTCCGTCGTCCCGCGCAGCCTGCGCGGGCGGCCGTCGGGGTCGTAGAAGAGGCGGTACGCCCTCCGCGCCCAAGCGCGCGTGGCGCGCGGGAGCTCTGGCGGCTCGTGCAGCCCGATGCGGCTGCCGGGTGCGCCGAGCCTCGAGCGCCACAGCGACATCGGGTCATCGAGGTCGCCCAGCCGCTGGTCGTCGCGCGGCAGACCGAGGTGCTCGGCCCACAGCGTCGTACGGAGGTCGCGCGGCAGGGCGTCGTCGGGGTCGACCACGGCGCAGGTCAGCTCCGAGTCGTGCGTCCACGAGCGCATGTTGAGGTTGTCCGATCCGATCGTCATCCATGCGTCGTCGACGATGCAGACCTTGGCGTGGACGTAGATCGGCGTGCCGGCGTCGTTCTCGAGGTCGAACATCGCGAAGCGGTCGCCGCCCGCCGCGCGCAGGCTCTCCCACGCCTGCCGCTGCCCGTGGAGCATCGGGGGACCGGCGACCCGGTTGGCCTCCTCGGGGTGCCGGGGCACGACGGCGATGACGTGCAGGGCGGGTTCGCGCCGCAGCGCGTCGGCCAGCGTGGTGGCGACCACGTCCGACCAGAAGTACTGGTCCTCGACGTAGACCAGCCGCCGCGCGCGGCTGAAGGCCCGGGAGTAGGCACGAGCGATCGACCGCTCGCCGCCCGGCGCGAACGGGTACTCCGGTTTCTTCGCCGGATAGGTCCGCAGGATCTGCACCTGGTGCCGACCGGCCTCGGGCGGCGGGTCCCAGCGCTCGGGCAGCTGCTCGGGACGGCGCGGCATCCGGGCGATGCGGTGGTGGACCACGCGGTAGGGGTTGCGGTGGTCCAGCGGCGTGCCGTCGTCCCAGCGCTCGGTGAAGGTGTCGAGCACGTGCGCGACCGCCGGACCGCGGATCTCCGCCATCGCGTCGTGCCACGGCGGGGTGTCGCCGTACCTGTCGTCGAGCGGTGGCGCCTGCGGGTCGCCGGCGTGCGACGCGTCGTCGCGCCGGCCGTGGGAGAGATCGATCCCGCCGACGAAGGCCACGTCGTCCTCGGGCCGGCCCTTGCGGCGCACGACCAGCAGCTTCTGGTGGTGCGACCCGCCGCGGCGCACCCGCTCGTCGAGCAGCGCCTCACCGCCGCACTCGTTGATGATGCGACCGAGGTGGCCGTTCTCCTCGCTGTTGAGCGGCCCGGGGTGCGAGCGCCACATCAGCGCCCGCACCTCGACGTCGCGCGCGGCGGCGGCCCTCAGGAGCTCGGCGACGGTCGGGCCGCCCTCGGTCAGCCGTTCGTCGGCGTCCCCGCGCCAGTCGGTGAAGAAGATCCGGTCGCCGGCCTCGGTCGCGCCGACCAGCTCGACCACGCGCGCGAAGTAGTCCGCGCCGTGCACCCGCGGCACGACCAGGTTGCCGGACGTCCACGGACGCTCCGACTCGGGCAGGAACCACTCGCTCACTGCTTCAGGTTCCCAGCACTCGCGGTTTCAGTCACCGTGCGATGCTCGGGCAGTGGTCGCCCGGTCGCTCTCGCTCGACACGCTCGGCGCGTGGCTCGTGAAGGCCAGCGGATCGTTGCCCTCGACGACGCACCACGTGCGGACCCGCTTCGCCGAGGTGGAGTCGTGGTGCGTCCGAGCGACCTACCGGACCGATCTCGTCGCTCCCGGGCAGCGGGTCCTGCTGTGGGTGAGCGGCAACTCCCCTCAGCAGCCGGCGGGGATCTACGCGCACGGGCGCACGACGGGCGTCGCCCGCAACCGCGTCATGCCGGTGGAGCTGACTCCCCTGTCGCAGCCGCTGCTGCGCTCGGAGCTCGTCGGTCATCGCGACCTGTCCTCCATGGAGGTGCTGCGCATGCCGGCGGGCAGCAACCCGTCGTACGTCACTCCGGAGCAGCTGCGGATGCTGGCCGAGCTGGATCCGGAGCTCGCGCCGCCCGTGTGAGGTCGTGCCGGCCAGTTTTCCTGCCCGAAACATTCTGCGACGTCGCTGACAACATCCGCTTCCTACCGTCCTCGGCATGAGCCAACGCAAGAGGATCGTCGTCGTCGGCCACGGCATGGTGGGCCACCGGTTCGCCCAGGCCGCGGTCGAGCGCGGCCTCACCGAGACCCACGACGTCGTGGTGTTCGGCGAGGAGCCGCGCGCGGCCTACGACCGGGTCGCGCTCACGAGCTGGTTCGCCCACGCCGACGGCGCCCGGGGCTCCGATGCGCTGTCGCTCCTGCCCGGCGGGGAGTACGACGACCCGCGCGTGCGGCTCGTGCTCGACAGCGTCGTGACCGAGATCGACCGCGCCGCCCGCACCGTGACCGTCGTGTCCCCGCCGTCGGCCGCGGGGTCTCGTGACGGGCGGCAGAGCGCCCTCCTCGACCAGCGGGAGGAGGTCGGTGCCGTCACCGTCCACGACTACGACGTGCTGGTGCTGGCCACCGGCGCCGCGCCGTTCGTCCCGCCGGTCGAGGGTCGCGGCAAGGACGGCTGCTTCGTCTACCGCACCATCGAGGACCTCGAGGCGATCAAGGCGGCCAGCGAACGCGCGACCAGCGGCGTCGTGATCGGCGGCGGGCTGCTCGGCCTGGAGGCGGCCAACGCCCTCGTCCAGCTCGGCCTCGAGACGCACGTCGTCGAGATGGCACCCCGGCTGATGCCGGTCCAGCTCGACGATGCGGCCGGCACCACGCTCGTGCGGCACGTCGAGAAGCTCGGGGTCACCGTGCACACGGGGGTGGTGACGGAAGCCATCCTCGGAGAGCACAGCGAGGGCGGCGATTCGGTGAGCGGCCTCCGGCTGCGACAAGCCGGCACCGACGAGGGCGCACCCACGGAGGTGGTCGACGCGCAGGTCGTGGTCTTCTCCGCCGGCATCCGCCCGCGCGACGCCCTGGCCCGCGAGTGCGACCTCGAGGTCGCCCCGCGCGGCGGCGTGCTCGTCGACGAGCAGTGCCGCACGGCCGACCCGGCCATCTTCGCGATCGGTGAGTGCGCGGCGCCGGGCGGCACGATGTACGGCCTGGTCGCCCCCGGCTACGCGATGGCCGAGGTCGTCGTCGACGCCCTGCTGGAGGGCCCCGGCACCTTCACCGGCGCCGACATGTCCACCAAGCTCAAGCTCCTCGGCGTCGACGTGGCGAGCTTCGGCGACGCGTTCGCGACGACCGACGGCGCGCTCGAGCTGACGTACGCCGATGCGGTCAGCGGCGTCTACAAGAAGCTCGTCGTGAGCGAGGACGGGACGCGGCTGCTCGGTGGCATCCTCGTCGGCGACGCGTCGGCGTACGGCGTGCTGCGGCCGATGGTCAGCAGCGGCCTCGCGCTGCCCGACAACCCCGAGCAGCTCATCCTCCCGGCCAGCTCGGGCGTCCAGCTCGGCATGCCCGACGAGGCGCAGGTCTGCTCGTGCAACGACGTCACCAAGGCCGACATCCTGCACGCGGTCACCGAGCAGGGCTGTGAGGACGTGGCTGGGGTCAAGCAGTGCACCCGCGCGGGCAGCACCTGCGGCTCGTGCGTGCCGACGGTGAAGAACATCATCGAGGACCACTTCGCGAGCGTCGGCAAGGTCGTCGACAAGGGACTGTGCGAGCACTTCCGGCTCACCCGGCAGGAGCTCTTCGACGTGGTCGCGGTGCACGGCTACCGCCGCTTCGACGACATCGTCGAGGCCCACGGCACCGGCCGCGGCTGCGACGTCTGCAAGCCCGCGATCGCCAGCATCCTCGCCAGCCAGACCAGCACCCACATCCTCGAGCGCGACACCGTGGCGCTCCAGGACACCAACGACGCCTACCTCGCCAACATCCAGCGCAACGGCACCTACTCCGTCGTCCCGCGCATCCCCGGCGGCGAGATCACGCCGGACAAGCTGATCGTGATCGGGGAGGTCGCGAAGGACTACGGGCTCTACACCAAGATCACCGGCGGCCAGCGGATCGACCTCTTCGGCGCCCGGCTGGAGGAGCTGCCTGCGATCTGGCGGCGGCTCGTCGACGCCGGCTTCGAGTCCGGGCACGCCTACGGCAAGTCGCTGCGCACGGTGAAGTCCTGCGTAGGCTCGACCTGGTGCCGCTTCGGCGTGCAGGACAGCGTCGGGCTCGCGATCGCGCTGGAGCTGCGCTACCGCGGCCTCCGCAGTCCCCACAAGCTCAAGGGCGGCGTCAGCGGCTGCGCCCGCGAGTGCGCCGAGGCGCGCGGCAAGGACTTCGGCGTGATCGCGACGGAGAAGGGGTGGAACCTCTACGTCGGCGGCAACGGGGGCGCCAACCCGGCCCACGCCCGTCTGCTCGCCGGCGACCTCGACACGGCCACGCTGGTGTCCTACCTCGACCGCTTCCTCATGTACTACGTGCGCACCGCCGACCGGCTCCAGCGCACATCGACCTGGATCGAGCACCTCGAGGGAGGTCTCGACCGGGTGCGCGCCGTGGTCGTCGACGACTCGCTCGGGCTCGGCGCGGACCTCGAGGCCGAGATGGCGCGGCACGTCGGTGGCTACGAGGACGAGTGGCGCGTGACGCTGGAGGACCCGGCCAAGCTGTCGCGGTTCGTCTCCTTCGTCAACGCGCCCGGCACGCCCGACCCGTCGATCGCCTTCACCACCGAGCGCGAGCAGATCCAGCCCCTCCTCCCCGCCCTCATCCCGGTGGGAGCGCCGTCATGACGACGACCCAGATGACGTGGACCGCCGTGTGCGCCGCCGACTCCATCCCTCTGGAGGCGGGCGTCGCCGCCCTCGTCGACGGCTGCGCGGTGGCGGTGTTCCGGACGCATTCCGGCGAGGTCTTCGCACTCTCGAACGTCGATCCGTTCAGCGGTGCGTCGGTGCTCTCGCGGGGGATCGTCGGCAGCCGCGGTGACGCGCCGGTGGTGAGCTCGCCGATGTACAAGCAGGCCTTCGACCTGCGCACGGGTCGCTGCCTCGACGACCCCGGCGTGCGCGTGGCGTCGTACGACGTCTCGGTGGTCGACGGCGTCGTCCACGTCGGGGACGTGACGTGAGTGGCCTGCCCCTGGAGGGCTTCCGGATCGGCGTCACGGCGGCCCGCAAGGCCGACGAGCAGGTCGCCCTGCTGCGCCGACGAGGTGCCGAGGTCGAGTGGGCCGCTGCCCTGTCGATGGAGCCCAACCACGTCGACCTCGCCGAGCTGCTGGCCGCGACCAAGGAGGTGCTGGTCGAGCCGGTCGACCTCTTCCTCGCCACCACCGGCATCGGGATGAAGACCTGGCTGGAGGCGGCGTCGGACGCCGGGTGGTACGACGACCTGCTGGCCGTCCTCGGCCGGGCCGAGATCCTCGCCCGGGGTCCCAAGAGCGTCGGCGTGCTGCGCCGGCACGGTCTGCGCGAGCTCTGGGCGCCGGAGTCGGAGTGCTTCGAGGACGTGCTCGCCCACCTGCGCGGCCGCGACCTCACGGGCAAGCGGATCGTCGTGCAGGAGCACGGCCAGTCGCTGTCGATGGCCGCCCACGCGCTGCGCCGACAGGGCGCCACCGTGGTGACCGTGCCGATCTACCGCGTGGCGTCGGCCGACGACCCGTCGCCGATGTTCCACATGATCGACCTCGTCGCCGACCGGCAGCTCGACGCCGTCACCTTCACCTCCGCGCCCGCGGTGGCCGCGCTGATGGAGGCGGCCTTCTCCGTCGGCCGGCGCGACGACGTGATCTCCGCGTTCCAGTCCGACGTCGTCGCAGCCTGCGTCGGCCCGGTCACCGCGGCCGCCTTCGAGATGTGGGGCGTCCCCACGATCGTGCCCGACCGCTCGCGCCTGGCCGGGATGGTCAAGCAGCTGGAGACCGAGCTGCCGACGCGCCGCGACGGTGTCGACGTACGCCTCTCCGACGGGCGGACGCTCATCGTGCACACCGACTCGATCCTGCTCGACGGCGTGCCGGTCGAGCTCTCGCCCGCGCCCCTGTCGGTGCTCAACGCGCTGCTGGTGAACCCCGGGTTCGTGGTCTCCCGGCGCGCCCTCCTTGCCGCACTGCCTTCGGGTCAGGCCGGGTCGGAGCACGCGGTCGAGATGGCGGTCGCCCGGTTGCGGGCCGCGATCGGGACCAAGGCGGTCCTGACCATCGTCAAGCGGGGCTACCGGTTGGCCGTCGGCTGAGCTCGATGGCGACCGGTCCTCCCGTCGACTCGGGGACGCAGCAGCTCAGATCGGCACGACAGGCGGACGGCGGTGACTCCGCCTCCAGCCGGGCGCGTACGTCGTCCAGCTGGGCGGCGAGCTGCTGCAGCTCGGCGATGCGGTCGGCGACCTCCGCCTGCTTGTCCTCGACGAGCCGGATCACGCGCACCTGCGTGGCGCCGCAGCTCGTGCTGCTCCAGGCCGGGAGCAGCGAGGTGAGCTGGTCGCAGCTCAGGCCCATCCGCCGTGCCCGCGCGATGAAGAGCAGTCGCGCTGCCGCGTCCTCCGCGTAGTCGCGGTAGCCCGAGGCGGTCCGGTCCGGCTGGGCGAGCAGCCCCACCCGCTCGTAGTACCGCACCTTCACCCGCGACAACACCGAGCTCGCCGTCGACGTCCCGGGCGCCGGCCAGCAGCACCGCGCCGAGGCGGGCGGCATGACCATCGCACTGGAGCGGTGGACCGCCGGCCTCGACACGGCCGAGTGGTTCGCCGACCTGCCCGACGGCGCCTGCCAGGAACCCCACTGGGGCTACTGCCTGGAGGGTGCGGTGACCATGCGCTACAGCGACGGCGAGTCCGACGTCATCTCCGCCGGCGACGCCTACTACATCCGGCCCGGCCACAACGCCCACATCGACCGCGACGCGGTGTTCGTCGAGTTCACCCGGGCCGACCAGGCCCCGGGGATCAACACGGTCGAGCTGGCCGAGGTCACGTCAGGACGATCATGAGGATGACGACGGTGAACACCACGGTCTGGGCGCTGTGGACGATGATCCCGATCCACGCGCTGCCGTACCTCTTCGAGGGATAGGCGACCACGAGGGACTCGATCAGCGTCCCGGGGATCGCCCACGGGACGTGCAGGTGGTAGCCGGCCCACAGGACGCCGTTGGCGACCCAGTCCCAGCGCCCGAAGGAGCCGTTCATGCGGGGCAGCAGCAGGCCTCGGAACAGCAGCTCCTCACCCAGCACGGTGTTGAAGACCATCATCGTGACGATCACCGCGAACCACGGCCAGTTGCCCGAGAAGAACTCCTGGCCCGCCGCGGACTGCAGGAACAGCGCCTGGTCCCGGTTCACGGGCGCGGGGAGCTTGACCAGCTCCTCCTTGAGCGCGACGACGGCGATCAACGGGATCGTGACCAGCCAGAGCCGGCCACCTCGGCGGCCGGTGCGCGGGCTCTGCGGCTTGCTCAGCCACAGTGCACGCTTGACGACGCTCCAGCGCAGGCTCCCCTGCTCGCGGTGCACGAGGACCATCACGAGGACGAACTGCCAGACGAGCCCGACGGTCAGGCTGAGCACGATGGCGCGGGGCCAGGCGCTCGGTCCGTCGAAGGCACGGGCGAGCACCGGGGCGACCACCCAGGCGAGCACGCCCATCGGGAGGGCGGCCGCTGCCCAGGTCGCGACGGTGCGTCGGACGGAGTACTGCGGGAGCCCGGTCGCGTCGTGCTGCTCCGACCGCGGCTCGGTGGGTGGTGCGACGGAGGTGTCGCGGGTGGTGAGGGACATGGTGGTGGTCTCCAGATCTGCGGGACGGGGAGGTGTGGGGGACGTTCTCGACGTTAGGGACGAGGGCCTGTCCGCGCGTCGTCAGAAGCTCGTCTCCGCGGTGGCACCTGCGAAGGACCCCGGTCCTCCCTTGGTAGGACCCTGCCGCGGGCGACGTACGCTGCGAGACGTGACCGACGCGCTGGACGAGGGGCCGTTCTTCCACGGCACGAAGGCCGACCTCCGGGTCGGAGACCTGCTCACGGCCGGCTTCAGGTCGAACTACCGCACCGAGGTCGTGATGAACCACGTCTACTTCACCGCGCTGCGCGACGGTGCCGGCCTCGCCGCCGAGCTCGCGGCCGGCGACGGCACTCCACGCGTGTACGCCGTCGAGCCGACCGGGGACTTCGAGGACGACCCGAACGTGACCGACAAGAAGTTCCCCGGCAACCCCACGCGGTCCTACCGCAGCCGCGAGCCGCTCAGGATCGTGGGCGAGGTGGACGACTGGCCACGGCTGACCCCGGAGGCGCTGCAGGCCTGGCGCGACCGGATCGCGGCGATCCTCGGCGACGAGCGCGGCGAGATCATCAACTGAGCCACCGACGTCGTCGCCTCCTGCGGCCGCGCAACGTCATACGGCCGGGGCGGAAGGTTGCCCCCTCCGTATGACGTCCCAGCGATAACCCGTGGCTCCCGATCGCGGTGACTGCCTACGCTGCCGGGATGGCTGCCCGACTGCACGCGCTGACCGTCCTTGCCTCGGATCCCGAAGTCCTCGCGTCGTTCTGGGGCGACCTGCTCGGCTGGGAGCGCTCGGGGCTCGACCTGCTGCCGGACGCCGACGCGCCCATGCGGCTGTCGTTCGAGCACGCCGACCTGCCGCATGACCTGCTCAACCAGATCCACCTCCACCTCACCGCCTACGCCGCTTCGCAGGAGGCCACCGTTGCCCGCGTGCTCGAGCTGGGCGGTTCGCACCTCGACGTCGGCCAGCTGCCCGAGGAGGCCCACGTCGTGCTCGCCGATCCGGAGGGCAACGAGTTCTGCGTGATCGAGGAGACCAACGACTGGCTCGCCGGCACGGGGCTCCTCGGGGAGCTGGCCTGCGACGGCACGCGAGAGGTCGGAGTCTTCTGGAGCGAGGCGCTCGGGTGGCCGCTCGTGCACGATGAGGACGGCGAGACCGCGATCCAGCCACCCGAGGGCGGCATGAAGATCGCCTGGGGCGGTCCGCCGCTCAACGAGCGCCCCGCCCGCAACCGGATGCACTTCGTCCTGGTCGCGGACGACCTCGACGCCGAGGTCGAGCGGCTGGTGTCGCTCGGCGCCTCTGTCGTCGCGCGCGGTGACGACATCGAGATGGCCGATCCGGACGGCAACGAGCTCCGCCTCAGGCGAACGCCTCCGAGCTCGCCAGCGCACCCATGACAGGGCACGGCACGTCGGGCTCGACGCACTGGGCGTCCAGCAGCCCGGCCAGCGCCGCGCGCATCCGCACCAGGTCGGCGATCCGCTGGTCGACCTCGACGAGCTTGGCCCGCCCGAGGGCGGTGACCTCGCCCGAGAGCGGCCCGGAGACACCTGTCACCTCGAGCAGCGCTCCGAGCTCGGCGAGGGTGAAACCGAGCTCCTGGCCGCGCTTGAGGTAGCGCACCCGGGTCACGTCGGCGTCGTCGTACTCGCGGTAGCCACGGCCGGTGCGGTGCGGCGCCTTCAGCAGCCCCCGCCGCTCGTAGAACCGGATCGACGAGACCTTGACGCCCCCGGCAGCGGCCAGCTCGGAGATCAGCATGGCGCGAGCGTACGACGCTCCGCTCCGAGCGCGCGGACGACGACCGCCCCCTGCACGATGCCCCATGCGACCTCGGGGACCAGGAAGCCGATGAGCACCGGCGACGCCCCCTGCGTGAGCGCCCACGCGAACCACGTCGAGAACAGCAGCCGGGCGACCGTGTCCGCCGCGCCCAGCACCGGCTCCGGCCGCAGGATCCGGAGCACCGCCCAGACGGAGACGATGCTGCCCAGCAGGTTCGCGAGCAGGATCGTGAAGGCGTCGTCGGCCACCGGGACGGCGCCCGACAGACCGAGGGCCCGGTGGACGTCGCCCATCGAGCCGAGCGCGAGCGCGGCGGTGACGGGGAGTGCGAAGCCGGCGGTGACGACGAGGTCGTAGACGGCGGACGCCCGGATGACGCGGGCCGCAGGAGTGCTGGGTGAAGTGGTCATGGCGGCAGCGTGGACCCCGCACCATGGTGCAGGGTCAAGTCGGCCGCTCAGCGCTGGAGGTCGACGGCCTCGGGTGTGTGGAGGCGGACCATGAAGCGCCCGGCGTGGGCGGGGACCGAGGACCGGGTGAGCCGGGAGACCACGACCATCGTGAGGAAAGACGCGGGCACCGACCAGGCCGCGGGCTGGCCCAGGAGCGCGGTGGTCCACCCCGGCGAGTGCGAGGCGGCGAGCGTCCAGGTGACCGCGACCCCGGACCCCAGCCCGCCCACCAGCAGCCCCGCGACCGCGCCGTACGGCGTGAGGCCCCGCCACCAGATCCCGAGCATCAGCAGGGGTGCGAAGGTCGAGGCCGTCACCGCGAAGGCCAGGCCGACGGTCCGCGCGACGGCGACGTCCTGGGCCGGCAGCGACATCAGCAGGGGCACGACGACCGCGATGGCCGCCGCGACGCGGAACGCCGCCACCCCGCCCAGGCGGTAGCGCCCCCAGCGCCGGCCCGTGACGTCCTGGGAGAGCACGCCGGCCACGGCGATGGTCAGCCCTGAGCTCGTCGACAGGAACGCCGCGAAGGCACCCGCCGTCACGAGCCCCGTGAGCACGGCGCCCAGCAGCCCGCCGACCATCAGGGACGGCAGCTCGAGCACCAGCACGTCGGAACGACCCGACACCAGCGCGGGCGCGTAGATCCGGCCGAGGGCGCCGTACAGCGGCGGCAGGACGTAGAAGATGCCCAGCAGCACCAGCACCGCCAGCGTCGTACGACGTGCGGCCCGGCCGTCCGGGTTGGTGTAGAAGCGCACCACCACGTGCGGCAGCCCCATCGTGCCGAGGAAGGTCGCGACGATGAGGGAGTACGTCGTGTAGAGCCCGATGCCGCCACCGGGCGCGGCCAGCGGGACCGACCACGCCGCGGGCGCCGCGTGGGTCGGGTCGGCGGCGCCGTCGGAGGCCCAGACGGCCAGGAGGACGAAGATCGGGACGAGCAGGGCGGTGAGCTTCAGCCAGAACTGGAAGGCCTGGACGAAGGTGATCGACCGCATCCCGCCGGGGCTCACCGACGCGAGCACCACCAGCGCGACGACCAGCGAGCCGGCCCACGTGGGGGCACCGATGGTGGCGCGCAGGGTGACGCCGGCGCCCTGGAACTGCGGCAGCAGGTAGAGCCAGCCGATCCCGACGACCAGCACCGAGCAGAGCTTGCGGACCCCGCGCGAGCCCAGCCGCGCCTCGGCGAAGTCGGGCAGGGTGTACGCCCCCGAGCGCCGCAGCGGCGCGGCGACGAGCACCAGCAGGACGAGGTAGCCGGCCGTCCAGCCGACGGGGTACCAGAGCATCTCCGCGCCGAAGGTCAGCAGCAGGCCGGCGACCCCGAGGAACGAGGCGGCGGAGAGGTACTCCCCGCCGATCGCGCTCGCGTTGAGCCGCGGACGGACGGTGCGCGAGGCGACGAAGAAGTCGCTGGTCGTGCGGGAGATCCGCAGCCCCCAGGTGCCGATCGCGAGGGTGGCGAGAGAGACCAGGACGACCGCGACGATGCCGGGGACGACGTCGGTGCTGACCGCGGTGAGCCTCACGGGCGCTCGTCCGGGGCGACCGACCCGACGAGGTCGGCGAAGTCGCGCTCGTTGTGCTCGGCCCGGCGCACGTAGAACCAGCCGAGCAGCACCAGCCACGGGTAGGTCAGGGCTCCGAGCAGCAGCCACGCGAGGGGCACCGGCCCGACCCGCACGTCGCCGAGCGAGGGGACGAGGTGGAACAGCACCGGCAGCAGCCCGACCGTGAGCCCCAGCGCGACCAGCACCCGCGCCGCCAGCGCCAGCTGCTCGCGCAGCAGGGAGCGCATGAAGACCTCGCCCAGCGCGGTCTCCGCGTCGATCTCCCGCGTCCCCGGAGTGCGTACGACGTCCGCGCGCCGCCGCGGCGGCCCGGTCACCCGGACCCGCTGGGGCGGCTGCTCGTTCACGGCACGGACCTCACGCGAGCGGCTCGCGCCGGGTGAGCACCGACCGCAGCTCACGCGTGTGCCGGCGGCTGACCGGCAGCTCGACCCCGCCGATCACCACGCTGACCCGGCCGCCCTCGCTGCGCACCTCCTGGACGTGGGGGAGCGCGACGAGGACGGATCGGTGGATCCGCACGAAGCCGGCCGGCGCCCACTGCTCGGCGAGGGAGCTGAGCGGCGTGCGCACCAGGTGCGACCCCTCGGCGGTGTGCAGCCGTGCGTAGTCGCCCTGCGCCTCGACGTGGGTGATCTCGGAGCGGTTGATGAAGCGGGTCACGCCGCCGCGCTCGACCGGGATCTGCACGTCGCCCGACGGTGCCGGGCCGCCGGCCTCGACCACGCGTCGTACGGCCTCGGCGAGACGCTCCTCGCGCACCGGCTTGAGGACGTAGTCGACCGCGCGCAGCTCGAAGGCGGCGACCGCGTGCTCCTCGTGGGCGGTCACGAAGACCACCGGCGGCGGGGACTTGAAGCGGGACAGCACCTGCGCGAGGTCGAGCCCGGTCAGGCCGGGCATCTGGATGTCGAGGAAGACCGCGTCGACCTCCTCGGCCTGCAGCACCCGCAGGGCCTCGGTGGCGGAGTCGCTGCCCATGACCTCGCCGATGCGGGGGTCACGACCGAGCAGGAAGGTCAGCTCGTCGAGGGCCGGTCGCTCGTCGTCGATGACCAGCACCTTCAGCGGTGTCATACCTGAACCCCCGGGGCGAACTTCGGCACCCGCACGATCACCTTCGTGCCGGCGCCGGGCGCGGTCTCGACGACCAGACCGTAGTCGTCGCCGTAGGCGTTGCGCAGCCGTGCGTCGACATTTCCCAGCCCGACCGAGTCCATCGACACGTCACCGGCGAGCGCCTGCCGCACCCGCTCGGGGTCCTCCCCGGTGCCGTCGTCCTCCACCTCGAGGAGGCACTCCTGGCCGAGGTCGCGCGCGGTGATCGAGAGCCGCCCGACGCCGTCCGCCTTGTCGCCGCTGGCCTCGAGCCCGTGGCGTACCGCGTTCTCCACCAGCGGCTGGATGCACAGGAACGGCACCGCGACGGGCAGCACCTCCGGCGCGATCTGCAGCGTGACCTGGAGCCGCTCGCCGAAGCGCGCCTGCTCGAGCAGGAGGTAGCGCTCGACGGACCGGAGCTCCTCGGCGAGCGTCGTGTACTCCCCGTGGCGGCGGAAGGAGTAGCGGGTGAAGTCGGCGAACTCGAGCAGCAGCTCGCGGGCGCGGTCGGGGTCGGTGCGCACGAAGCTGGCGATCGCGCCGAGCGAGTTGTAGATGAAGTGCGGGCTGATCTGCGCCCGCAGCGCGCGCACCTCGGCCTCCATCAACCGGGTCCGCGACGCGTCGAGCTCGGCGAGCTCGAGCTGCCCGCTCACCCACGACGCGACCTCGTCGGCCGCCCGCACGAGGCCGCCGGTGGTGTGCGGGGTGCCGACGACCAGGGCGCCGACGAGGGTGTCCTCGACCACGAGCGGGCTCACGATGGCCTGGGTCACCGGGCAGGCACCGTCGTCGCAGACCAGCGTGCGCTCGTCGACGATCATGGTGCGCCCGCTCTCGGCGACCTGGCGGACCGTGGCCGCGAGCTGGCTGCGGTGGTGGCCGCCGAGGCCGTCCCACGCGAGCAGTCCGTTGGTGTCGCCGAGCCCGGCGGCGGGGGTGCCGAGCAGCGCGCGCAGGTGGCGCACGGACCGCTCGGCGCTCGCCGTGGTGAGTCCCTCGCGCAGCGCCGGGCTGGCCAGCGAGGCGTTGTGCAGCGCGCGGAAGGCAGCACGGTCGGCCTCACCACCCAACGACGTACGTCGCCAACGCCACCTCGCCACGCCAGCGACCCTAGTCGTGGGCGGGCCCCGGCGGGGCCGCACCGTCGAGGCCCCGCCCGGCCGGTCGGGTTTACCGATGCGGGGCGAGGGCAGAGTGAGGACCATGCAACGACGTTCCGTGGCCCAGAGGGTGGGCGCAGCCCTCCTCGTCGGACTCCTCTGCGCGGGGTGTGCGGACGACCCCGAGCCGGAGGACGTCGACACCACGTCCGAGCCGGGGCCCTCCTCGGAGTCTCCGGTGGAGACGGCCGTCGAGACCCCGGTCGCCGGCTCGGGGGCCGACGTGGACCCGGCGGACGCCACGGCCTGGTGCGGCGCGATCACGCCCGAGCAGCTCGCCGGCCTGACGGGGTTCGAGGTGGAGGGTGTGGACGACTTCGGCACGGGGCTCACCACCTGCGGGGGCAACCTGCCCGGGGTGGACCTGCGGATCTCCTGGGGCGGCGAGCCCACCAGGAGGAGCTTCGAGCAGCTGGAGGCGAGCTACGCCAGGCCGGCAGGGGTCTACGAGTCGAGCACCGTCGAGCTGGACGGCGGCCAGGAGGCCGTGGTGGCCCTCCAGCCCAGCGTGAGGACGGCCTTCGCCGGGACGGTGGTGGACGGTCGGCACACCCAGGTGGTCGTCTCGGCGGTCGCGGCGCAGGACGCCGACCCCGCAGAGCTGGGCGAGATGGCGCGCCAGATCCTCGCCGTCTACTTCGACTGACCTGATCGATCGACGAACGACCAAGGGGGGACCTGTGGGTGCGGACGAGCTCATCATCCGGTGGGGCAACATGGAGAAGCTCTTCGAGGACATCGAGAAGGTGGGGGCGCAGGCCGGCGACGTCGAGACCTACGCCCGCGAGCAGGTCTTCGACCGGTCGGGCTTCGACTACGACCTGTGCGTCCTCAAGCCGCTCGCCGACATGATGGACACCCTCGGTGACGTCTTCGGTGACCTGCGCGAGACCTTCGACACCCGGTGGGAGGCGCTGGTGGCGGCGCTCGCGGTCTCGGCCAAGGAGCTCGAGGAGACCGACGGGCTCCAGCAGCACGGCTACCTGAAGGCCTACACGGACCTGGTGGGGGAGTGATGGCCTGGTTCGAGATCGACGACGTCGCCTCCGTCCTGGAGGAGCCCCCGGAGGGCACCCAGAAGGTGCGCGGCCACGACCGGACCTACGGCGAGATCCGCGACGGCTTCGACTCCGTCCGCGACGCCTGCAACGACGGGATCAGGAAGGTCAACGGCTGGCTGGAGCAGGCGGGCCGCTCCGAGCGGCTGCCGACCCTCACCGAGAAGAGCCTCGACGAGTACGTCGTCTTCCCGTTGTCGGGCAACTACTACCGGATCCAGCAGAACGGCTCGGCCTGCAAGATCCTGCGCCAGGGCATGGCCACCTGGGGCAACAACTTCAACACCCTGGTCTCCAACTCCGCCCTCGCGTTCGAGGGCGACGTGAGCACCTCGTTCGTCGCGCACCTCGGGGCCTACAACCTGGTCATGCAGGGCGTCGGAGCGGTCATGAGCTCGGGATCGAAGGTCTTCGACTCGATCGCCACGGTCTCCGAGCGCATCGCGATCCAGGTCGAGAAGGCCCTCGTCGAGATGGGCAAGAAGCTGCTCAAGCTCGCCAAGGTGGTCGGCAAGCGGTTCCTGGGCGGGTGGGTGTCCGCCGCGCTCCTGGTCAAGGACCTCGCCGAGCACGGCCTCGCGGTCATCACCGACGTCGTGGACGACGTGAAGTGGTGCATCGCCGCCATCGACCAGTGCTTCGCGCTCAAGGACGAGATCGAGGCCTGGGCGAAGACCCAGGCCGACCGCCTCGACGCCTTCAAGGAGATCGCCGAGATGATCGACCAGCTGCCGTACGTCGACATCGGCACCCCGTTGAAGGACCTCGAGCCGCCCGACCTCGGCGACATCAGCGACATCCTCGACGGCATCGACCCCGACTTCACCCAGTCCGAGGAGGGCCAGGAGGCCGAGGACACCGTCGAGGAGGCGAGCGACGACCTCGTGACGGGCAGCGGCTACATCGATCCGTCCTGGGCCGAGGCGTGCGTCGCGCCGCCGCCGGGGATGGCGCACCTGCCCTACATCCCCGGCGACCCGGCGCTCGACGTGCCGCGCAACCCCATCACGGGCGAGCCCGACCCCACCCAGCGATGGCTCGAGCCGCCGCAGCCGGGCGTGTCGAGCAAGGCCTACTACGAGCTCTACGACCGGTGGCGCACCAACCTCCCCGCGCCGTACTACGCCCCGCCCGCGCACGGGAAGCCGAGAGGAGCCTGACGTGGAGATCTACGACGCCTCGACCCCGCCGCCGGCGGAGCGCACCGCCGACGTGCTGAAGCGGCTGCAGGCCGACGACGCCGAGCGCCGCCTGTTCGCCCTCTTCGACGAGATCGACGAGATGGTCGACGAGGGCCGCGCCCGTGACCGCGAGCAGGGGATCGACCAGGGCATCCTCGCCCGCCTCGACGCGATCAGCGGCGCGGACGAGGCGCCGTACGACTTCCGCGACCTCCACCGCCGGGTCCGTGCCGGCACCCTCACCTGGGAGGAGCTCTGGCTGGCGCCCGAGGAGGAGCCCGGCGGGCGCGACCTCATCCACGAGGCGATGAAGGCCGAGGGCGCGGAGCTCGCCGGGCTGCTGCGGACCTTCGACGAGGAGGCTCCGCCCGGGTCCGGCGTGCTCGGCCGCTAGCCCCGACAGCCGTCCGGCGGAGGTCGGTCAGCGGAAGTCGATCAGTAGCATGTCGGTGTCGGTGCCGTCGCTCACCACGGGACCGTCGTGCGGCGCGTCGGCGTCGTCGGTCGGGGGCTCGTCCCGGTCGGTGACGACGGCCCGGTAGCACCGGGTCACGTAGGGGATCTGCATCCCGTCCATGCCCCGGCCGTAGTCGTCGTAGAAGGCGAGCAGCTCGGCGAGGCGCTCCTCGCGCGCCGCGTCGTCCATCGTCGCGAAGCTGGAGCGCGACCGGGCCAGGTCGAGGACCGACTCGCGGTTGACCTCCTGCCAGTGCTTGAAGGCCGCCTCCTCCATGAAGCCGAAGAGCCCGCTGTGCACGAGCTGCTGGGCCGAGGAGGTGTCGAGGTCCTCGCGGCCGAGGATGTCGCCCATCCGCCGCACCCACGGGATCCGCTCGTCGCGGCTGTTCCACACCAGCGCCACGTGGCCGCCGGGCTTCAGCACGCGCGCGATCTCCGCCAGCGCGACCTCGTGGTCGAACCAGTGGAACGCCTGCGCGACCACCACGACGTCGACCGAGCGGTCGTTGGCCGGGATCTCCTCCGCGGTCGCGACCTTCGCGCTCACCTCGGGCACCCGCTCGCGCAGCACCGCGAGCATCGCCTCGTCGGGCTCGGTCGCGAAGACCGCGTGGCCCTGGTCCACGAGCTGACGGGTGAGCTTGCCCGTGCCGGCGCCGAGCTCGAGGACGACCTTGGCCTCCCCGCCCGCCAGCCACGTCACCGCCTCGGAGGGGTACGCCGGCCGGCCCCGGTCGTACGCCTCGGCGACCGACCCGAAGGAGCGTGCCCGGTCCGGAGGGGCGGTGGTGTCAGGGAGTTCGTCGCTCATCGGGGACAGGCTACAAGCGGACCTCGCAGCCGTGCCGCTCCTCCGCCTCGCACACGTCGCGGCCCTTCCGGCCCTGCGCCTCGTCGTTGCCCGAGCCGCCGAGCAACCGGTCGGGGCCCGGCGTGCCGCTGAGCACGTCGCGGCCGGCTCCACCGACGAACGTCGCGCTCCGTCGGCGGCACGGGAGCGTCTCGTCGGTGTCCTGGCGGAGGTAGGAGATCACGTCGCGGCCACCGAGGCCCTCCACGCGGGCCCGGCACGCGTCGACGGAGAGGGTGTTCTTGCGGGAGGTGCCGACCAGTCGGACCCGCTGTGCCATCACCCCGGCGCTCTCGAAGGCGCGTGCGGACGTCGTGCGTTCCCGCTGGCGCAAGCCCGTGGTGAGGCGGCCTCGGTCCAGGTCGAGGTCGACCACCTCCTGGCCAGGCATCGTCAGCGTGAGCTGGTCCCGCGCGCCCGCGCCGCCGTCGTACGCCGTGAGGTCGTGGAGCTCGTGCTCGGCCCGCACCCGCAGCCGGTCGGAGCCGCCGTTCATCTCGACCCGGTGGTCGAGGAACCGCCACGCGGTGAGGTCGAGGGCCTCCGAGGTGTCGCTGCCGACGAACTGGAACGGGCCGGACCCGTCGGGGGTCACGATGTCGAACTGGGTGAACCCGGGGATCGCCAGGGTCGGCAGCCCCTCCTGGGTCAGGGTCCCGGCGACGTTGTCGAGGACGACCCGGCCGTGCGCGTCCAGCTCGAGCTGCAACCGGCTGTACCTGCCGCCGTCGAGGACGCTGGTCGGGGTGGGGATCCCGTGCCACGTGAGCGTGCCGCGACCGAGGCTGATCTGGTCGGCGTTGGCGACACCGTCCTGTCCGGAGACGACGACGTCGTCGTAGTCGCCGCGGGTCTCGATGACGTCCGTCTCCGTGTCGAGGGACTGGGTCGTGCCCGTGCCCGCGGTGACCGACTCGCCGAACCTCGAGCCGGTGAAGCGGTCCGCGCCGGTGCCGAGCACGGTCGTGCTGCCGGACCCGGCGCCGGTCGCGTCGACGACGTCGTGCCCGTCGCCCGCGTCGATCCTCGCGGACCAGTTGGTGCCGGTGACGCAGACCAGGTCGTCACCACCGAGCGCCCAGACGAAGGTCGAGCCCTGGGTGACGATGACGTCCGGCCCCTCGGTGCCGCGCAGCTCGCGCTGGGCGGTGCTCCCGACGATCGTGGCGGGGACGCCCTGGCAGGTCTCGCCGACGGCGGCGGACGACGTGCCGGGTGCCAGCAGGGTCAGGCCGAGCAGTGCGGCGGTGGTCAGGGTCGTGGCGCGGATCATGTGTCTCCCCGGGATCGAGTGGGCTCACGCTATCGGGACTGGGATGCAGCGACGGGCCAGGAAGTTGCCGCGACTACCGTCCTCCCCATGACCGACCCGCTCGCCTGGCTCACCGACCTCGAAGGGGTGCGCTCGGCCTATGCCGGCACCCGCGACGGGATCGACGTGATGCTGCGCGACCGCGGCCTGCGTCGTACGTCGCCGGAGATGACCGCGGAGTCCCTGCTGCGCGGCGCCCATGCGAGCGCCGTGCTCGAGGGGTCGACCGCCACGGTCGAGCAGGTGCGGGCGGGCGAGACCGACGAGATCGCGGCCGACGCCGTGCGGCTCTCGGCCTCGATGCTGGCGCTGGCGCCGCTGCTCAAGACCGCGCCGCTGCAGGCGATCGCACGGCTGCACGCCGTCGTGGGCTCTGCGGCGCTCGACCCCGAGCAGCTCGGGCGTCCGCGCGACGCGGCCTCGGCCGACCGGCTGCGCGGCGTCGCCGAGCTGCTGCTGTCCGACACCGAGGCGCCGGCCCTCCTGGTCGCCGCGATCGCCCATGCCGACGTCGCCACCGCCGCGCCGTTCGCCTCCCACAACGGGATCGTCGCCCGGGCGCTGGAGCGCCTGGTGCTGGTCTCGCGGGGCGTCGACGCCAAGTCGCTCGTCGTGCCGGAGGCCGGGCACCTGGCCCAGCGGGCGGCGTACGAGTCCAACCTGCGCGCCTACAGCGAAGGTGGCCCTCGCGGGGTGCACGCCTGGGCGCTCTACGGGGCCGAGGCGTTCGCGGCGGGCGCCGAGGCCTCACCGCTGCGGGGCTGACTGCGGCAAGCGGGCCGGCGCATGCGAGCGGCACCCGCTCACATGGATCGGGTGCCGCCGCTGACACGTGTTGTCGTGGCTACCAAGCGTGCTCTTCTCAATCGCTGCCTCGGGCAGATCCCGAATGGCCAGCACCCCATCGGATGGGTGGATCGCCGCGTGGGTACCTGACACACGTGCTGCTTGTGGAGTTCTTGAGTCAGTTCTAGTCCGGCCGCACGGCACCTTCAAGGACCTGGGAGCCTTGACTTTGGACCCCGGCGGTGGGTGCACGGGGAATCGGGCGGAACTGCCTCAGGCGCCCGCGTCGCGGCGTCGGCGGTTGGCCCAGAACATGCTGCCGGCGGCCACGGCGCCCCCGACGGCGAGCGCGGCGAGGGTCGGCTTGGCGGGCGGCAGCGGGACGCGGGGGCGCAGCGCGACCGGACGGACGAAGGCCAGCACCGGCCAGTCCTTGCTGGTGGCGATCCGGCGCAGCTCCCGGTCCGGGTTGACCGCGAACGGGTGGCCGACGACCTCGAGCATGTGCACGTCGGTCACCGAGTCGCTGTAGGCGTAGGACTCGGCGAGGTCGTAGCCGACGGTCGCGGCGAGGTGCTCGATCGCGCGCGCCTTCTCCTCGGCGTAGGCGTAGTAGTCGATGTTGCCGGTGTACTTGCCGTCGACGATCTCCATCCGCGTCGCGATCACCCGATCGGCCCCGAGCAGCTGGCCGATCGGCTCGACGACCTCGGCCCCGGAGGCCGAGACGATCACGATGTCGCGCCCCTCCAGCCGGTGCTCCTCGATGAGGCTGACGGCCTCGTCGTAGACGAGCGGCTCGACGATGTTGTTGAGCGTGTCGTGGACGATCTCGCGCACCGTGGCCACGTCCCAGCCGGCGCACAGCTGCGACATGAACTGGCGCATCTTGTCCATCTGGTCGTGGTCGGCGCCGCCGGTGAAGAAGACGAACTGGGCGTACGCCGAGCGCAGCATCGCGCGTCTCGAGATGAGGCCGCCCGCCTGGAACTCGCGGCTGAAGGCCAACGTGCTCGACTTGGCGATGATCGTCTTGTCGAGGTCGAAGAAGGCCGCTGTGGGGCGGGTCATGCGCTCATCGTAGGGGCCGCCGACCCCGCGTCCCGGGCCGCCGGGCGTCCACAGGAGCGCTGGGTCGCTGGTTGTCCACATGGCCTCCGCGACGCGCGTGCTCGCGGTCGGTGGTGTCGTCGACGCTCGTGGGCATGCCCGTCCTCCTCGTGACCCGATCGCCCTCCCTCCACGACGCCGTCGTCCCGCTGTGCGCCGCAGCGGGTGTCGAGGTGGAGGTGTGCGCCGACCCGGGGCTGTCGCTCGCGTCGTGGGGGGAGGCCGAGCTCGTCCTGGTCGGGGACGACCTGGCCGAGGCGGTGGCAGGCCTCGCGCCAGCACGCCGGACGGGTGTTCACGTCGTCGGGCTCTCGCCCGGTGACGCGGTATTCCGCCACGCCGTGGACCTCGGCGCCGCGTCGGTGATCGACCTCCCCGACGCCGCGGCGTGGCTGGTCGACGCGGTGGCCGACGTGGGCGAGCGCGGCTCGCCCGGCCGCACGGTCGGTGTGGTCGGCGGCACCGGTGGAGCGGGGGCGACGACCCTGGCGTGCGCGCTCGCCCAGTGGCACGCCGCGCGGGCGCCGACGCTGCTGGTCGACGCCGACCCGCTCGGTCCCGGGCTCGACCGCCTGCTCGGGATGGAGGACGTGGCCGGCGTGCGCTGGGAGGGTCTCGTCGAGACCACCGGCCGGCTGGGCGCGCGGGCGATGCGGGAGGCGGTGCCACGGCGCGACCACCTCGGCGTCCTCACCTGGGCGGGTCTGCGACGACGCCTCGACGTGCCGACCGCGCGACGGGTGCTGCCGACCGCCGTCCGCGGGCACGGCCTGGTGGTGCTCGACGTGGCGCGGCAGTCCGCCGTCCTGGGCGAGCTGGCCGACAGGTGCGACGACCTGCTGGTCGTCACGCCGGCGACCGTCCCCGGCCTGGCCGCGACCGCACGGCTGGTCGCCGACCTCGGGTGCGAGACCCGCGCCGGGCTGGTGCTGCGTCCCGGCGGGGTGGGTGATGCCGACGCAGAGCGGGTCACGGGGCTCCCGGTCGTCGCGGCGGTCGCCGACCAGCGTGGGCTCGCGGCCTCCGTGGACCGCGGGCTCGGTCCACTCGCCGGCCGGGGACCGCTCGCCCGGGCGGCGCGCGACCTCCTGGACGCGGCATGAGCGCGCCGGTCCCGCCCGCCCTTGTGCCCGTTGCGGTCCTCGACGACGTACGCCGCCGGCTGGCGGGTTCGGCCGGTGAGCTCACGCCCCACCGCGTGGCCGAGGCGCTGCGCGCGTCCGGCTCACCCGTGGGCGACGCCACGGTGCTCGCCGTGCACGACCTGCTGCGTCGCGACGTGCTCGGGGCCGGGCCCCTCGAGGACCTGCTGCGGCTGCCCGACGTCACCGACGTGCTGGTCAACGGTCCCGACGACGTCTGGATCGACCGCGGGAGCGGGCTCGAGCGGGTCGCGGTGACCTTCCCCGACGACGCGGCCGTACGCCGGCTGGCGCAGCGCCTGGCGGCCTCGGCCGGGCGGCGGCTGGACGACGCGACCCCGCACGCCGACCTGCGCCTGCCCGACGGCACCCGGTTCCACGCCGTGCTGGCGCCGGTCGCGAGGTCGGGCACCGTCGTGTCGCTCCGGGTCCCACGTTCCCGGGTCTGGACGCTGCCCGAGCTGGTGGACGCGGGAGCGCTCCCGCCCGACGGCGCCTTCCTGCTGGAGGAGGTCGTCGACGCGCGGTGCGCCTTCTTCGTGACCGGTGGCACCGGCACGGGGAAGACCTCGGTGCTGTCCGCGCTGCTGTCGCTGGTCGACCCGGGCGAGCGCATCGTGCTGGTCGAGGACGCGAGCGAGCTGCGGCCCGACCACCCGCACGTGGTCGCGCTCGAGGGCCGCCCACCCAACATCGAGGGCGCCGGTCACATCTCCGTCCAGACGCTGGTGCGCCAGGCGCTGCGGATGCGGCCCGACCGCCTGGTCGTGGGCGAGGTGCGAGGCGCCGAGGTCGTCGACCTCCTGGCCGCGCTCAACACGGGCCACGGTGGCGGCTGCGGCACCCTCCACGCCAACTCGGCGGCGGACGTGCCGGCCCGGATCGAGGCCCTGTCGCTGGCCGCGGGCCTGCCCCGGGAGGCGGCGCACAGCCAGCTGGCGTCGGCGCTGGACGTCGTGGTCCACCTCGGTCGAGGTCGCGACGGCCGTCGCCGGATCCTGGAGCTGGCGGTGCCCGAGCGGGACGACTCCGGGCTGGTGACCCTGCGCACGGCGGCCACCTTCGAGCCGGACCGGGTCGTGCGAGGTCCGGCCGCCGGTGGGCTCGCCGCCCGGCTGGGGTCGGTCGCGTGGTGAGTGGGTGGCTCGCGGCCCTGCTGCTGGGCGCCGCGGTGGCGATCTGCGTGCCGTCCGGCGGCTTGCCGACCGCACGTGCTCGACCACCCGCCACAACGTGGCCACGGACCGTGCCGTTCGTCGGCCGGCGCCGGGAGGTCGCTGCCGACCAGGCCGCGGTGCTGGAGGTCTGCGACCTCCTCGCCGCCGATCTCGCGGCGGGCCGACCACCCGATGCCGCCCTCACCGCTGCAGGCGAGCGGTGGCCGCCGCTGGTCCCCGCGGTGGAGGCGGCCCGCCTCGGTGCCGACGTGCCCGACGTGCTGCGTCGCCTGTCGTGGGAGCGGCGCGGCGCCGCCGACCTGCAGTGGGTGGCGGGGGCGTGGCAGGTCGCGCACCACTCCGGCCACGGCCTCGCGGCCGCGCTCGAGCGCACCGGCGACGGCCTGCGGGCCCGACGCCGCACCAGACGGCTGGTCGACTCGGAGCTCGCGTCCGCGCGAGCCACGGCACGGCTGGTGGCCTGCCTGCCGCTGGCGGTGCTGGTGATGGGGTCCGGCGCCGGGTCCGACCCGTGGGCCTTCCTGCTGGGCACGCCGGTGGGCTGGCTGTGCCTCGTCTGCGGTCTGGGCCTGATCGGCCTCGGACTGTGGTGGATCGAGCACCTGGCCGACGGGGCGGCCGGACCGTGATCTGGCTCAGCGCGGCCTGCGCAGCCCTCGCGGTCCTCGTCGCTGTCCCCTCCGATGCTCAGTGCCTCAAGGTGGGGCGCCTCGGTGCCGGGCGCCTTGCTCTCGGACCTGCCGGGCTGGGAGCCGAGGCGTCGGCCGCCGGGTTCTTCGTGGGTCTGCGGCTCGTGGGCTCGGTGGGCGCCGGACTGGGTGCGTGGTTGTTCGTCGGCGGGCCGGCCGGCGCGGTGGCGGCGGTCGTGGTGGCGGTGGTCGCGCACCGGGTGCTGGCGCGGGCCGAGGCGCCCGCGGCCCGCCGCGAGCGCGAGGAGGTGGCCCGCACGCTGCCGCACCTCATCGACCTCTTCGCCTCGTCGTTGCAGGCCGGCGCCGAGCCCGTCGCCGGCCTGGCGCACGTCTGCGCCGCGCTGCCCGGACCTGCGGCCGACCGGCTCGCCCCCGTGGTCGAGCGCGCCCGGTGGGGCGCCTCCGGCGCCGAGGCGTGGAGTGCGATCGCGTCGGACGAGGTCCTCGCGCCCCTCGCGCGGGCCATGCTCCGCTCGCAGGCCTCGGGCGCCTCCGTCGTCCAGACCGTGGAGCGTCTCGCCGACGAGCTCGAGCGGGAGTCCCTCGCGCGGGCCGAGGACGCGGCCCGGCGGGTGGGCGTCTCGGCCGCGCTGCCGCTCGGTGTGTGCCTGCTGCCCGCCTTCCTCCTGCTCGGTGTGGTGCCGACCGTGGCCTCGTTGTTCGGCTCGGTCGCCCCGTGACGGGCCACCTCGCCTCCACAGGGCACCCGGTCCGGCGGTCCTCCACACCCTCCGACAGTGCCGGGTGCGCGCGCCCGCCAGCGCTCGGAAGGTGGTGTCCGACGGGGCTCACCGGGAGTCCCGCGACGTCAGGGGAATCGATGAGGACCAACCGTCACGACACGCACGGCACGGACACGGAGTCGGGCATCACCACCGCGGAGTACGCCGTCGGCACGGCGGCCGGCGCCGGGTTCGCCGGCCTGCTCTACAAGCTGCTCACGGGCAGCTTCGGCGACCAGCTGCTCGGCCGGCTCTTCGACCACGTCATGAGCCTGCTCGGCATCGGGTGATGGCGCTGCGCGCGACGCCCGAGCAGGGGGCCGCGACCGCCGAGCTGGCGCTGGGGATCCCGCTGCTCGTCGCGCTGACCGCCGGGCTCGTCTGGATGCTGGCGCTCGGCGCGACCCAGGTGCAGGTGATCGACGCGTCCCGGGAGGCGGCGCGCGCGGTGGCCCGAGGTGACGACGCATCCGCCGCGGAGGCGGTGGCCCGTCAGATCGCGCCCCAGGGGTCACGGGTCACCATCGAGGTCGGCGAGAGCGAGGTCCTCGTCACCGTCAGCGCACGGGTCGACGGGCCGGGCGGGTTGCTCGCCTCGCTGCCGGGTGCGACCGTCTCGGCCGACGCGGTCGCCCTGGTGGAGACGTCGTGAGGTGGCGGCCCCGACCCCGGCGGCCGGGATCCTGCTGGCGCGCGGAGGACCGCCGGCTGGGCGGCCAGGTGGTCGGTTCGGGTCACCGCCCGGAGGCCGGGGGAGCGACGGTGCTCGTCGTGGCGATGGCCGGGATTCTGCTGTTCGTGATGGTCGGGCTCGCCGCCGCCGGTGGCCTCGTCACCGCCCAACGTCGCGCCCAGGCCGCGGCCGATCTCGCCGCCCTCGGCGCCGCGTCCACCCTCGACGAGGCCTGCCGGCAGGCGGCGTGGATCGCGGCTGCCCACGCCGCGGCGCTCGAGTCGTGCGAGGTCGCCGGGGACGAGGTCACCGTCACCGTGTCGGTGGACGGACCCAGGGTTCCCTGGCGGGACGTGCGAGTGGGCGCCGAGGCGCGGGCCGGGCCGGGCTGAGGCCGCCGACGGCGCTGCGCACGGCGGGACCGGTCGGCACGCCGCTCGTCGACGACACGCGGCACAGCGCTGGCGACACGCCGATGGCCACGGCGTCAGGGCACGAGGATCGGCCCCGGCCTCGGAGATGTACCTCGGCGCGGACCTCAGAGGGTGTCGCGGTTCGCCTCGGGGTTGTCGTCGCGGCGCTCGGCCTCGACGCGCTCGAGCTTCGCGTTGAGCTCGGTCAGCTCCTTGCGCTCCTTGCGGTGCGCCAGGGTGCGCCGGGTGCCCCACTTGAGGATCGAGAAGCCCCAGAGGATGGCGGCACCTGCCGCGACACCGACGAAGAAGGACTCCAGGGTCGTCACGTCGAAGCCGAGCAGCTCGCCGCCGGAGCCGGGCTCGCTGACGAAGACCGCGGAGAGGATCGCGATGCCGCCGAGGATCATGAGGCCGAGTCCGAGGATCACCATGCGTGGAATCTAGCCCCCTCACCCAGCGCGTGGCGCCCCGGCGAGCAGCGCGTCGAGCAGGAGGATCGCTCCGGCCTTGTCGAGCGGGTTGTTCTGGTTGCCGCACTTGGGCGACTGGATGCAGGACGGGCAGCCGCTCACGCACTCGCAGCTCGCGATGGCCTCGCGGGTCGCCGCGAGCCACTCGGGGGCGGTGCGGAAGCCGCGCTCGGAGAAGCCGGCGCCCCCGGGATGGCCGTCGTACACGAACACGGTCAGCACTCCCGTGTCGGCGTGGCGGGCCGTGGAGACCCCGCCGATGTCCCACCGGTCGCAGGTCGCGAAGAGGGGGAGCAGCCCGATCGAGCAGTGCTCGGCGGCGTGCGCGGCGCCCGGCACGTCGAGCGCCACCAGACCGGCCTCGGCCACGACGTCGTCAGGCACCGTCCACCACACGGCGGTCGTGCGCAGCGTGCGCTCCGGCAGGTCGAGCGGCTCCTCGGACAGCACCTCGCCGCCCGGCTGGCGGCGCTTGAGGAAGGACACGACCTGGTGCGAGACGTCGACCTCACCCAGTGAGAGCTCGCAGCCGCCCCACGACTGCCGTTCGCGGGTGGAGACGATCGTGATGTCGGTGACCTCGCGGGCCGTCGTGCTGTAGGCGGGCTCGTCGCGCCGCATGACCGCGACGTGGTGCTCGAGGTCGAGGTCCTCGACCAGCCAGGTCTCGCCCTGGTGGACGTAGACCGCGCCGGGGTGCGCCTGGTTGTGCGCACCGCTGGCGTCGACCGTGCCCACCACCCGGCCGGTGTCCGCCTCGATGAGCTGCACCGGCGACCCGCCGGCGGACCGGATGTCGGCGAGGTCGGCGGCCCGGCCGCGGTCGGTCCAGAACCAGCCGCGCGGGCGCCGCCGCAGGAGGCCGAGCGTGGTGAGCTCGTCGACGACCTCCCGCGCGGTGGGGCCGAAGAGCGGCAGGTCGGCCTCGACCAGTGGCGACTCCTGCGCGGCCGCGCACAGGTGGGGTCCCATGACGTGCGGGTTGGACGGGTCGAAGACCGACGCCTCGACCGGCGCCCCGATCAGCATCTCCGGGTGGGTGACGAGGTAGGTGTCGAGCGGGTCGTCCTTGGCGACCAGGATGCCCAGCGCGTCCTGCGCGCCGCGGCCCGCCCGTCCGACCTGCTGCCAGAAGGCCGCTCGGGTGCCGGGGAAGCCGGCGATCAGCACGGCGTCGAGGCCGCTGATGTCGATCCCGAGCTCGAGCGCGTTGGTCGCGGCCAGGCCGACGAGGTCACCGCGGCGGAGCGCGGCCTCCAGCGCCCGGCGCTCCTCGGGCAGGTAGCCACCGCGGTAGGCGGCGACCCTGCCGGGCAGGGACGGGTCGACCTCGGCCAGCAGGTCCGCGGCCGTCAGCGCCACCTGCTCGGCGCCGCGGCGGGAGCGGATGAAGGCGAGCGTCCGCACGTCCTCGGCCACGAGGTCGGCCAGCAGGTCCGCCACCTCGGACGACGCGGCACGGCGTACGGGGGCGCCGTTCTCGCCCGCGTGGGAGGTGAACGGCGGCTCCCACAACAGCAGCGACACCCGGCCGCGCGGCGAGTCGTCGCGCGTCAGCGCCACCACGTCGAGGCCGGTCAGCCGCGACGCCGTCACCTCGGGCTGCGCGACGGTCGCGGAGGCGAGCACGAACGTCGGGTGCGCGCCGTACATCGCGCACACCCGCCGCAACCGGCGCAGCACGTGGGAGACGTGCGCGCCGAAGACGCCGCGGTAGTGGTGGCACTCGTCGACCACGACGTACTGCAGCGAGCCGAGGAAGCGCGCCCACCGGTGGTGGGAGGGGAGCAGCGAGCGGTGGAGCATGTCGGGATTGGTGAGGACGTACTCCCCGAAGTCGCGCGTCCAGTCGCGCTCCTCCCGCGAGCTGTCGCCGTCGTGGGCGGCGAGGCGTACGTCGAGGTGCAGCGACGCCAGGCCCGCGAGCTGGTCGTGGGCGAGCGCCTTGGTGGGCGCGAGGTAGAGCACCGAGGCACCGCGCTCGCCGCGCGAGCCCCGGGCCGTCCGGATCGCGGACAGGGCCGGGAGCTGGTAGGCCAGCGACTTCCCCGACGCCGTCCCGGTCGCCACGATCACGTGGTCGCCCGCGTGGGCGGCGTCCGCCGCGACCACCTGGTGGCGCCAGGGCCGGGCCACGCCCTGCGCGGCGAAGGCGCCGCGCACGTCGTCGGGCACCCACGCCGGCCAGTTCTCGTGCACCGGCTCACGGGCAGGGAGCACCTCGAGGTGCTGGAGCCGGTCCTCACGCCCGGGGACGCCCGTCAGCCGCCGGACCAGCGCCTCCACGGGAGGCAGCACATCGGGGCGGTGGGGACTCACGGACCGAGTCTGGCAAACGCTTCGGACACCGACAGAGGGGGCACGGAGGGGGCACGGAGTGGGTGAAGTGTTGAGGACTCATGCGCAACCCTCGTGACTCGTGGTTTGATACCACCCGGAACGATCAAGGGGGCACGTGGTGTGCCCCGCACTCGTACTGTCCGAGCATTCGGGGACCGGGGAGCAGTTGTGGATCTCACCCTTGCCACACGCGAGGTGGATGGGCGCGCCATCGTGGCCGTCGGCGGCGAGATCGACGTCTACACCGCGCCCAAGCTGCGTGACTGCATCACCGACCTCGTGGGTGCCGGCACCTACGACATCATCATCGACCTCGAGGCCGTCGAGTTCCTCGACTCCACGGGCCTCGGCGTGCTCGTCGGTGGCCTGAAGAAGGTCCGCGCCCACGACGGCTCGCTGGACCTGGTCTGCACGCAGGAGCGCCTGCTCAAGATCTTCCGGATCACCGGCCTGGCCAAGGTGTTCGTCATCCACGACGCCGTCGGCCTCGCTCCCGGCGCCTGACGCGCCCGCTCGTCGCACCCCTCCGGACCTGGTCTGGAGGGGTTTGTCGCGTAGGCACGCGTGCACCGGTGTGGCGTGGGTCACCCTGCCCCGTGATCTGGGTCACCTCTGCGTAGACTCCGGCGCGACATCGGATCTGTTCCAGTCCTAGGAGGACACGCATGACGGGGATCTTGCCCGCGGTCGTGAAGCCGGAGCTCGAAGGTGGCAACCTGATCCTGGTCGTCGTCGTCGCCCTGATCGCGCTCGGCGCGCTCGGGATGGCCGCGATGTTCAGGTCCCAGGTGTTGGCCGCCGGCGAGGGCACCGACAACATGAAGACGATCGCCCAGGCCGTGCAGGAGGGCGCCAACGCCTACCTGACGCGGCAGTTCCGCACTCTCGGGATCTTCGCCGCGGTGGCGTTCGTGGTCCTGTTCGCACTGCCGGCTGACGACATCTCGGTTCGCATCGGCCGTTCCATCTTCTTCCTGGTCGGCGCTGGCTTCTCCGCCGCCATCGGCTACCTCGGCATGAGCCTGGCCGTGCGCGCCAACCTGCGCGTCGCCGCCGCCGCCGAGACCGAGGGCCGCGACCCCGCCATGGTGATCGGCTTCCGCACCGGCGCCTTCGTCGGCATGGCGACCGTCGGCCTCGGCCTGCTCGGCGCCAGCGTCGTCGTCCTCCTCTTCAAGGACGAGGCCCCCCACGTCCTCGAGGGCTTCGGCTTCGGTGCCGCCCTCCTCGCCATGTTCATGCGTGTCGGTGGCGGCATCTTCACCAAGGCCGCCGACGTCGGCGCCGACCTGGTCGGCAAGGTCGAGCAGGGCATCCCCGAGGACGACCCGCGCAACGCCGCCACCATCGCCGACAACGTGGGCGACAACGTCGGCGACTGCGCCGGCATGGCCGCCGACCTCTTCGAGTCGTACGCCGTCACGCTGGTCGCCGCGCTGATCCTCGGCGCGGCCGCCTTCGGCGACAAGGGCCTCGTCTTCCCGCTGCTGATCCCCGCGATCGGCGCGCTCACGGCGGTGCTCGGCGTCTTCATCACCAAGCCCAGGGCCGACGAGAGCGGCCTGACGACCATCAACCGCGCGTTCTACATCTCCGCGGGTGTCGGTGCCTTGGCCTCGGTGATCCTGTCCTACGTCTACCTGCCGGGCTCGTTCGGCGAGTTCACCAACATCACGGGCATCGACATGGCGACCGCCGAGGGTGACCCGCGGCTGATCGCGTCGCTCGCCGTCGTGATCGGCATCGTGATGGCCGCCGGCATCCTCGCGCTCACCGGCTACTACACCGGCACCGAGTACCGCCCGGTCAAGGACGTCGCCAAGACATCTCTCACCGGACCGGCGACGGTGATCCTGTCCGGGCTCTCGGTCGGCTTCGAGTCGGCGGTCTACACCACGCTCGTGATCGGCGCGGCCGTCTTCGGCGGCTTCCTGCTCGGCGGCGCGACCCTGACGGTCTCGCTGTTCGCCGTCGCACTCGCCGGCTGCGGCCTGCTGACCACGGTCGGCGTCATCGTCGCGATGGACACCTTCGGCCCGGTCTCCGACAACGCCCAGGGCATCGCCGAGATGTCGGGCGACGTCAGCGAGCACGGCGCGCAGATCCTCACCGAGCTCGACGCCGTCGGCAACACCACCAAGGCCATCACCAAGGGCATCGCGATCGCCACGGCAGTGCTCGCCGCGACCGCGCTCTTCGGCTCCTACGCCACCTCGGTCACCGAGGCCTACCTCGAGTCCGGGGCCAGCGACCCGCTCGACTTCACCGTCTTCAACCCCGGCGTCCTGGTCGGCGTGCTGCTCGGCGCGGCGGTCGTGTTCCTCTTCTCCGGCCTCGCCATCAACGCGGTCGCCCGCGCTGCCGGCGCCGTCGTGATGGAGGTGCGCCGCCAGTTCCGCGACATCCCCGGGATCATGGAGGGCACCGGTCGTCCGGAGTACGGCAAGGTCGTCGACATCGTCACGCGCGACTCGCTGCGCGAGCTGATCACGCCCGGCATCCTGGCCGTGATGGCTCCCGTGGCCGTGGGCTTCGGCCTCGGCGTGACCTCGCTGGCCGGCTTCCTCGCCGGAGCGATCGGCGCGGGCACCCTGATGGCGGTCTTCCTGGCCAACGCCGGTGGCGCCTGGGACAACGCCAAGAAGCTCGTCGAGGACGGCCACCACGGCGGCAAGGGCTCCGAGGCCCACGCCGCGACCGTCATCGGTGACACGGTCGGTGACCCGTTCAAGGACACCGCCGGCCCGGCGATCAACCCGCTCATCAAGGTGATGAACCTGGTCTCGCTGCTCATCGCCAGCGCCGTGGTCTCGATGAGTGTCGGCGACGACCAGAACGACGCCCTCCGCATCGCCATCGCCCTCGTGGCGGTCGCGATCGTGGTCGTCGCGGTGGTGGTCTCCAAGCGACGCGAGGTCGTGATCGCCGACGACGGTGACAACACCGGCTCGTCGTCGTTCGCCCCGCACCACGCCTGACCCGTTGTGATCCCCGGATACCCGGGGAAGCTGGAGCCTCACGCCCGAAACTTCGGGGGTGAGGCTCCAGCTTGGGTATGGAGGCTTGGGTGTCAGCGCGCGCCGAAGTGGGGCCGGGTCAGCTCCTCGGTGAGCCCGCCCAGCGCGGTGTGGTCGTCGGTGTCCCCGGTGTGCGGCCCCTGGAGCCACTGGGCGAACGACCAGATCTCCGAGAGGCGCCACTCGAGGTCGAAGAGCCGCACCATCTGCGGGTCGTGGTCGACGTCCCGTCCCTCGTGCACCAGCGTGGCCAAGTCGCGCTCGCGCGGTGCCAGCACCAGCGACTCCCAGTCGATGAGCCACGTCCGGCCCCGCGCCAGCCACTGGTTGCGCACGTGGGGCTCGCCGTGCGTGACGACGTACGTCGCCGGGTCGGCCAGGTCGAGCAGCCGTGCGTGCTCGCGGGCCCATCCGCCGACGGCGGTGAGGTGCTCGACCAGGAGCTCGCGGGCGCTGGACCCCAGCGGTCCGTCCCACGGCCGTTGCAGCAGCTCGCGCAGGAGGACCGGCAGGGCGGGGTCGATCTCGGTCGCCCATCTGCGAGCCGTGCTCGGCGCGGGTGTGCGGTGCAGCTCCGCGAGGAGGTCGGGCAGCTCGGCGACCGACTCGTCCGGACGCCGTCCGTCCAACCACCTCGTCACGCTGGCGGTGCGGGCACCTACCGGCACCGTGAAGGCACCGCCTGCGGTGGGCAGCGAGGGCCAGACGAAGTCGAGGCCGAGCGCGGCCGCGGAGGCGTACGCCGCCTCCAGGCTCGCCTGCGTGTGGCGGGGCAGGTCCGGGTCGAGGGTGGCGAAGAGCGTGGGCTCGCCCTGCACCTCCACGCGCCAGTGGTGCGCACCCCAGCCGACGGCCAGGTGCTCCACCGCGTCGGCCCGCGGCTCCCAGTGCCGGCGGACGACCGCGAGCACCTCGTCGTCGGTCACGTCCGGGGGTCGCTCGAGCATCCGGCCATCCTCACACCGGGCGGTCGGACGGCCGTGCACGACGGGCGGGAGCGGCGGTCTGGGAGGCTGGCGCCATGCCCTCGGACCTGGACTTCACCGCGCGCCTGCGTGACGCGCTGCTCGCGGCCGGCTTCACCTACGACCGCGTCGCCGAGGCGATCGGCCAGGAGGCGCACCGCGCGCTCGGGCGCAACGAGACCCTCCCCGCCCTGCGGCGTACGACGTCGGGCGGACCGCTCGACACCTTGATCCGGCTCTTCCTGCTCCAGGCCACGGTCGGCCGGGACGCGGCCGACCGAGCGCTGCCCGGACTGGTCGACGAGCTGTGCAACGCCGGGCTGCTGGAGCAGAGCGTGAGCGAGGTGGCGGCTCGGACGGACTGCCGCCCCTACGCCACCTCCGAGGCCGGCGCGGACCGTGACCTGTGGGTCGTCTCCGACCTGACGCCGGGGCTGGACGGGGCGCCGGTGGCGGTCGGTCCCGACCACGTGCTCGGCATCTCGAGCGCCTCGACCAGCCTGGCGCAGCTGACGATGCGGGAGCCGGTCGGACGTGCCCTCGACCTGGGCACCGGCTGCGGCGTGCAGGCGTTGCACCTCGCGGCCCACGCCGACCACGTGGTCGCCACCGACGTCAACGCGCGAGCGCTCTGGATGACGCGCCTCAACGCCGCGCTCAACGGCGCGCAGGTCGACGTCCGCGACGGCTCGTTCTTCGAGCCGGTGGCGGGGGAGCGCTTCGACCTGATCGCGACCAACCCGCCCTTCGTCATCTCGCCGGCGACGGGCGAGCGACTCGTCTACCGCGACTCCGGCCTGCCGGGCGACCGGGTCGTCGAGCACATCGTCCGCACCGGCCCGGACCACCTCACCGACGGCGGCTGGCTCCAGGTGCTGGCCAACTGGGCGATCGTCGAGGGCCGGCCGTGGGACGAGCGGATCGGCTCGTGGCTGCGCGAGGACTGCGACGCGCTGGTGGTGCAGCGCGAGACCCTCGACCCGGCGGCGTACGTCGAGCTGTGGCTGAAGGACAGCGGACACCACGGCGGGCCGGACTACGTCCAGCGCTACGACACGTGGTTGTCGTGGCTGGAGGAGACCGGCATCGTGGGCGTCGGCTTCGGCTGGATCAACGTCCGCCTCGGCGGGCACGGTCACCCCGGGAGGCACGAGCTCATCGAGTGGCCGTACGACGTCGAGCAGCCGATCGGGGCGGCGATCCACGCGTGGGGCGGGGCGGTCGCCGACCTGCGCGGCCTCACCGACCACCAGCTGCTCGCCACCACGCTGCGTGCCCGCGAGGACGTCCAGCAGGAGACCGTGGGCCGCCCCGGAGCCGAGGACCCCGAGGCGATCGTGCTGCGCCAGCAGCGCGGCTTCCGGCGGGCCCGCACCGCCGACACGGTCGAGGCGGCCTTCCTCGGTGCCTGCGACGGCGACCTCACCGTCGGCCAGCTCCTCGGCGCGCTCGCTGCGCTGCTCGAGCGGGACGAGGCCGAGCTGCGCGAGACCTACCTCCCGGTGGTGCGCGAGCTCGTCGGCGAGGGGTTCCTCGAGGTCAGCTGACCTCCGAGGGTGCGAGCCGGGCCTCCTCCGCCAGGGACCGGTCGCGCAGCTCGACGAGGTCGCGTCGCACCGACGCGGACAGCAGCTCCACCCGCCCGACGGCCAGCAGGGCGGGGGCCTCGCATTCCCACGGGCGTCGAACGGGCCAGCCCAGCCGGCGGACGTGGCCGAGCACCTGGTTGCCGGCACTGTTGAGGGCGGTCGTGCCGAGGTGGTCGGCGACCCTGGCCTGGGTGACCGGACCCTCGGGGCCGATCGCCGCGTTGGCCTTCCCGACGACCCACACGATGCCCGCCGCGAGCCGGGCGGGCGTCATCCGGTCGGCGAGCTCGGGCAGCCGCTCGCGCACCAGCAGCAGGCACTCCCGCAGCGGGGCCGCCAGGTCGGTCGTGAGCAGCGACTCGCGCACGTCGGTGAGCAGCTCGTCGGTGACCAGCCACGGCTCGTCGGCCACGGGGTCGAGGTGGTCGCCCAGGCGTGGCAGCGCGACGGGTGAGGCGGTCATCGCCAGCAGCGCCTCACGGCTGCCGGCGACCTCGTCGAGCCAGGCCAGCGCCTGCGCGTGCCGGGGCGGTGCGGGAGGGCTCTGGACCACCTGGGGCCGCAGGTCCTCGTCGTGGCGCCGGGCGACGTCGTCGTACGCACTGTCCTCCACGCGCTCGCTCCAGGCGTCGACGAGGCGTCCGTCGACGAAGACGAGGTGGCTGAGCCGGCCCCCGTCGGCGAGCCGTTCGCGGGGCTCTCGCCAGAGCAGGTCGTCGTAGTAGCGGTGGTCGAGCACTGTTCCTCCTCGGTGGTGGGTGTGCCACCACGCTCGGGCGCCCCTCCGACAGCTCCTGCGGTGTCCGCCGACACCCTGTGGACAGCGGGCTGCGCGGTCGGTCTGTGGACGGAGACCGGGCCGGTCCAGACCCGATCCCCAGCGGATGTGGACAGGGTCGACGGTCCACACCGGTCGCCTCCTGGGGTGGAGATATCGGGATGTGGCGCTACCGTTGCGGCGCTGAGCAACATCTCGGCAGCAACAAAGGAGCAATCTGAAGTGGCAAAGCTCGTCATCGTCGAGTCCCCGGCCAAGGCCCGCACCATCGGCGGATACCTCGGCAAGGACTACGTCGTCGAGTCCTCGATCGGTCACATCCGCGACCTGCCCAACAACGCCGCGGACACTCCGGCCAAGATCAAGGACAAGCCCTGGGGCCGCCTGGCCGTCGACGTCGACAACGGCTTCGAGCCCTACTACGTCGTGCCACGCGACAAGAAGAGCCACATCTCCAAGCTGAAGAAGCTGCTCAAGGAGGCCGACGCCCTCTACCTCGCCACCGATGAGGACCGCGAGGGCGAGGCCATCGCCTGGCACCTGCTCGACGAGCTGAAGCCGCCGAAGGGCCTGCCGGTCCACCGGATGGTCTTCCACGAGATCACCAAGCCCGCGATCCTCGCCGCCGTCGAGAACCCCCGCGACATCAACGACGACCTCGTCGAGGCCCAGGAGGCGCGCCGCATCCTCGACCGCCTCTACGGCTACGAGGTCTCGCCCGTGCTGTGGAAGAAGGTCATGTCCGGCCTCTCCGCCGGCCGTGTGCAGTCGGTGGCCACCCGCCTGGTAGTCGACCGCGAGCGCGAACGGATGAAGTTCAAGGTCGCCTCCTACTGGGACCTCGACGCCACCTTCGACGCCGGCACCGGCCACGACCCGCGGATGTTCCCGGCCAAGCTCCACAGCATCGACGGGGTGCGCGTCGCCCGCGGCTCCGACTTCGACAACACCGGCGTGCTGAAGGGCAAGGGGGAGCGCGTCCACCTCGCCCGCGCCGACGCCGAGACGCTGGCCACCGGCCTCAGCGACACGACGTACGACGTGCGCTCGGTCGAGTCCAAGCCCTACCGCCGCTCGCCGTACGCCCCCTTCCGCACCACCACGCTGCAGCAGGAGGCGAGCCGCAAGCTCGGCATGAGCGCGAGCGTGACGATGTCGGTCGCGCAGCGGCTCTACGAGAACGGCTTCATCACCTACATGCGTACCGACTCCACCACCCTGTCGGGTGCTGCCGTCGGTGCGGCGCGTGACCAGGTGCGCGAGCTCTACGGCGCCGAGTACCTCCCCGACTCGCCGCGCACCTACGCCTCCAAGGTCAAGAACGCCCAGGAGGCGCACGAGGCGATCCGTCCGGCGGGCGAGTCGTTCCGCACGCCCGCCCAGACCGGCCTGTCCGGCGAGCAGTTCCGCCTCTACGAGCTGATCTGGATGCGCACCGTCGCCTCGCAGATGAAGGACGCCACCGGCAACTCGGTGACGATCCGCATCGGCGGTCCCGCCGCCGACGGCCGCGACGTGGTCTTCAGCGCGAGCGGTCGCACGATCACCTTCCACGGCTTCCTCAAGGCCTACGTCGAGGACATCGACGACGCGTCCAAGCGCCGCGACGACGCCGAGACCCGCCTGCCCAACCTCACCCAGGGTGCCGCCGTGTCCGCCGCGACGCTGACTCCTGAGGGCCACGAGACCAAGCCGCCGGCGCGCTACACCGAGGCGACGCTGATCAAGGAGCTCGAGGACCGCGAGATCGGCCGCCCGTCGACCTACGCCTCGATCATCGGCACGATCCTCAACCGCGGCTACGTCTACAAGAAGGGCACCGCGCTGGTGCCCGCCTGGCTGGCGTTCTCGGTGATCCGGCTGCTGGAGGAGCACTTCCCGCGGCAGGTGTCCTACGAGTTCACCGCCTCGATGGAGGACGTCCTCGACGAGATCGCCAACGGCCATCGCGACCGGTCGACCGAGCTCGGGGAGTTCTACTACGGCTCCGGCGACGTGGTCGGGCTCAAGACGCTGGTCACCGACCTCGGCGAGATCGACGCCAAGGAGATGGCGACCTTCCCGATCGGCGAGGGCATCGACCTCCGCGTCGGCCGCTACGGCCCGTACGTCGAGGGCCCGGGCCCAGACGGTGGCGACGCTGCGCCGGTGCGCGCCAACGTGCCCGACGACCTGCCGCCCGACGAGCTGACCGTGGCCAAGGCCAAGGAGCTGCTGGCCAACCCGGCCGGCGAGGAGCAGGTGATCGGCAACCACCCCGACACCGGCCTCCAGATCGTCGCCAAGAACGGCCGCTTCGGCCCCTACGTCACCGAGCTGCTGCCCGAGGACGCGCCCAAGAGCGCCAAGCCGCGCACCGGCTCGCTCTTCAAGTCGATGACCCTCGACACCGTCTCGCTCGAGGACGCGGTCAAGCTGCTCGACCTGCCCCGCGTCGTCGGCACCGACGAGGACGGCACCGAGATCACCGCGCAGAACGGTCGCTACGGGCCCTACCTCAAGAAGGGCACCGACTCGCGCTCGCTGACCAGCGAGGACCAGATCTTCGACATCACGCTCGACCAGGCCAAGGCCATCTATGCCCAGCCCAAGCAGCGTGGTCGTGGTGCGGCCACTCCGCCGCTCAAGGAGCTCGGCAACGACCCGGTCTCGGGTCAGCCGGTCATCGTGAAGGCCGGTCGCTTCGGCGAGTACGTCACCGACGGCGAGTACAACGCCACCCTCCGCAAGGACGACACCGTCGAGTCGATCACCCTCGAGCGCGCTGCCGAGCTGCTCGCCGAGCGTCGCGAGCGCGGCCCGGCCAAGAAGGCGGCCAAGAAGGGCGCGAAGAAGGCTCCCGCGAAGAAGACGGCCGCCAAGAAGACCGCTGCCAAGAAGACCGCTGCGAAGAAGACGACTGCGAAGAAGACCGCCGCCAAGAAGTCCTGACCCCTCGTCCGCTGGTCGAGGAGGGCGCCCCGGCGCCCGTCACGAGACCACCGGCAGGCCGGCGGCCTTCCACGCCCGGAACCCGCCGACGAGGTCGGTCGCGCGGTCGACGCCGAGCTGCTGCAGCGTTGCGGCCGCCAGGCTGGAGGAGTAGCCCTCGTTGCAGACCACCACGACGTGGAGGTCGTACGACGTCCACGGCAGGCGCGCCTCGCACGCCGGGTCCAGCCGCCACTCGAGCACCGTCCGCTCGACGACCACCGCACCGGGGATCGCGCCCTCCGCGCGGCGGTCCGCCTCCGGGCGGATGTCCACGAGCACGGCGCCGTCGGCCTGCGCGCGCAGCGCCTCCTCGGGCGTGAGCCGCACCAGGCCGGCGCGCGCGTCGGCGAGCAGCGCGTCGATGCTGCGGAGCCGCGTGGTCACCCACCCATTCGACCACTGCGGCCGGACGAACGCCACGTCCTCCAGCCGGCGACCGGGCCGCTGTGGGCGCCCGCCCGTAGGGTGTGCCCCGTGAGCCCCGGAGTCTTCTCAGAGCACGGACTCTTCGTCTGCTTTGAGGGCGGCGAGGGGGCCGGCAAGTCCACCCAGTCGCGGCTGCTGCGCGACTGGCTGGTCGAGCGTGGCCACACCGTGCTGCTCACGTTCGAGCCCGGCGACACGGGCGTCGGCAAGGAGCTGCGGCGGATCGTGCTCGACCCGGCCACCGGCGAGCTGTCCGACCGCACCGAGGCGCTGCTCTACGCCGCCGACAAGGCCGAGCACGTCGACCACGTCGTGCTGCCCGCGCTCGCGCGGGGCGAGGTGGTGATCACCGACCGCTACGTCGACTCGACCCTGGCCTACCAGGGCGCCGGCCGCACGCTGGACGTCGGCGAGGTGGAGTCCGTCGCCCGGTGGGCCACCGGCGACCTGCGCCCGCACCTCACCGTCGTACTCGACCTGGAGCCGGAGGCGGGCCTGGACCGCTTCACCGAGCGCGACCGGATCGAGGGGCAGTCGCTGGAGTTCCACCAGCGCGTCCGGCAGGGGTTCCTCGACCTGGCCGCCGCCGACCCGGACCACTACGTCGTGCTGGATGCGCGCGCGGGCATCGACGACCTCGCCGCGTCCATCAGGGAGCGGGTCGCGCCGCTCCTGGAGCAGCGATGAGCGTCTGGGACGACCTCGTGGGCCAGAAGCCCGTGATCGAGACCCTCCGGGCCGCCGCGTCCGGCGAGGGGATGACGCACGCGTGGCTGTTCACCGGGCCGCCGGGCTCGGGCCGATCCAACGTCGCCCGCGCGTTCGCCGCAGCCCTGCAGTGCGAGAGCTGCACGGGCTGTGGCGAGTGCGAGGCCTGCCGGCTCGGCATCAGCGGCTCGCACCCCGACATCAAGTGGGTGAAGTCCGAGACGTCGGTGCTCTACGTCAACGACATGCGCGACCTGGTGCTGGCGGCCGGCAAGTTCCCGGCCGTCGGCCGGTGGCAGATCGTCGTGATCGAGGACGCCGACCGGCTCGGCACGCCGGAGAACCCCCGCACCGGCAACGCCCTGCTCAAGGCCATCGAGGAGCCCACCCCGCGCACGGTCTGGCTGCTCTGCGCGCCGACGCGTGCCGACGTGCTGCCGACGATCGCCTCGCGCTCGCGGCACGTCACGCTGGCGACACCCACCGGTCAGCAGATCACCGACTTCCTCACCCGCTCCGGGATCGACGCGACGGTGGCGTCCTTCGCGGCCCGCGCCAGCCAGGGCCACATCGGCCGGGCCCGGGCCCTCTGCGTCGACGAGGGCACCCGCACCCGACGGCGCGAGGTCGTCTCGCTGCCGGCCCGGATGACGAGCATCGGCAGCTGCATGACCGCGGCGACCAACCTCAACGACCTGGCCAAGGAGGAGACCGAGGCGATCACCGCCGAGGCCGAGGAGCGCGAGCTCCGCCAGCTCCAGTCGATCTTCGGCTCCGAGCGCAAGGACACCACCTCGCGGGCCTACCGCGCGGCCCTCTCCGACCTGGAGAAGCTGCAGAAGCAGAAGGCCAAGCGACGCGTGCTCGACGTCATCGACCGGGCGTTGATGGACCTGGTCTCGGTCTACCGCGACGCCATCGCGGTCGCCGTCGGGGCGCCCGGCATGCTGGTCAACGAGGAGCTGCGCGGCGACGTCGCCGTCGTGGCCCGGGCGGCCTCGCCCGAGGAGCTGCTGCGGATGATCGACGCGATCTTCGCCGCGCGCGAGCAGATGCTGGAGTTCAACGTGCCGCCGCAGCTGGCGCTCGAGTCCATGGCGGTTGCGCTGCGGCTGCCCGGAGGTCGGCAGTGAAGAAGGTCCTCGCGCTGGTCGCGGTGTTCGCGCTCGCGCTGACGGCCTTCGTCGCGGTCGGGCTCGCGCTGCAGGGCGGCGGGTCCGGCACGACCCCCACCGTGCGTCCGACCCCGTCGCCGACCACGCCGCCCCCGTCGTCGGTGACGCAGCCGCCGAGGTCCGCGCTGGCGGACTTCTACTCCCAGCGCATCGACTGGCAGCCCTGCGAGACCAACGGTGACCAGGACTGCGGCACCCTCACCGTGCCGATCGACTACCGCGACCCGCAGGGAGACACCATCGAGCTGGCCCTGCTGCGGGTCCCGGCAACGGGCGCCCGCGTCGGCTCCCTGGTGGTGAACCCGGGCGGCCCCGGCGCCCCCGGCACGTCGTACGCCGCCGCGGCCGCGCGGGTCTTCCGCGACCCGCTGTTGCAGGGCTTCGACATCGTGGGCTTCGACCCCCGTGGCGTGGGGCGATCGGCGCCCGTCGACTGCCTGAGCGACGTCGAGCTCGACGGCTACCTCGCGGAGGACCCGACCCCGGACACCCCCGACGAGGTCGCGGCCTACAAGGCCGCGGTCCTGTCCTACGGCGACGCGTGCCGGGCCAACACCGGCGCCCTGCTCGGGCACGTCACCACGATCGAGGCGGCGCGCGACATGGACGTCCTGCGGTCGGCGCTCGGCGAGGAGAAGCTCTCCTACCTCGGGGCGTCGTACGGCACCAAGCTCGGCGCGACCTACGCCGAGCTCTTCCCCGAGCAGGTCGGTCGCCTCGTGCTCGACGGGGCGGTCGACGTCGCCCTGGACCCCAGGTCGGCGGCGATCGACCAGGCCGCGGGGTTCGAGACCGCGCTGCGCGCCTACGTGCAGAACTGCCTCGACACCACCGACAACTGCTTCCTCGGCGACACCGTCGACGAGGGCCTCGCCACCATCAGTGACCTGCTTGCCTCGATCGAGGAGGAGCCGCTGCCGGCGGGGGAGCGCGAGCTGACGGTCGGCAACGCGTTCTACGGGATCGTCACGCCGCTCTACAACCGCGACTACTGGTACCTGCTGAGCGCGGCGCTCGCCTCGGCGCTCGAGGGCAAGGGCTCGGCGCTGATGTCGCTGTCCGACGCCTACGCCTCGCGCAACCCCGACGGGTCCTACGCCGACAACTCGATGGAGGCCAACTACGCCGTCAACTGCCTCGACGACCCGGCGTCGGTTCCCTTCAGGAAGGTGCCCTCGCTCTTCGCGGACTTCGAGGCGGCGTCGCCGACCTTCGGCCGGATCTTCGCGTGGGGGATGACGGGCTGCCGGGGCGTCGCGGTGAAGTCCAGCGAGAAGCCGCTCGACATCCGAGGCGAGGGTGCCGCCCCGATCCTGGTGCTCGGCACCACCCGCGACCCGGCGACGCCCATGAAGTGGGCCGAGGCCCTGGCCGCGCAGCTCGACTCCGGGGTGCTCGTCGAGCGCGACGGCGACGGCCACACGGCGTACAACTCCGGCAACGCGTGCATCGACTCGATCGTGGAGGACTTCCTGCTCGACGGGGCGGTCCCCGCCGACGGCACGCAGTGCTGAGGTCGGTCCCGCCTCCGCTTCCGCCGTCCGTCATGCGAACCAGCACGCATAGGTGTGGATTCGGATGACGGATCCGGGACCTTCGGCCCTGCGGCTCGGGAGGCCGGCCGCCTAGCGTGGAGCCATGACGACCGTGGCCGCCCGGTGCCCCCTGCGCCCCGGGGACTTCTGCACCTTGTGCGTGCCGGGCGCGACGGGACCGCAGGACTGTCCGACGGTCGCCGAGGTGATGCGGGACCCCGCGCTGCGGACACGGCTCGCCGAGCTGCAGCGCGAGGCCCGGGAGGTCAGCCCTCGAGCGCTGCGTCCAGCGTGATCTCGACCCCGGTCAGCGCCTTGCTGATCGGGCAGCCGACCTTGGCCTGGGCGGCCGCCTCCTTGAACGCCGCGTCGTCGATCCCCTCGACCTCACCTCGGACGGTGAGCTTGATGCCGGTCAGCTTCACGCCACCGGCCTCGTTGTCGGGGCCGAGCGTCACGTCGGCGGAGACGTCGAGTGCGTGCACGGTGCCGCCGGCGTCGGTCGCGAGCTTGGACAGCGACATCGCGTAGCAGGCGGAGTGGGCCGCCGCGACGAGCTCCTCGGGGCTGGTGCTGCCGTTGGCGTCCTCGGCTGCGCGCTTGGGGAAGCTGACGTCGTAGGTGCCGAGACCGGAGCTGGTGAGCTCGACCTGACCGGATCCGTCCTGCAGTCCTCCGGTCCAAGCAGTGCGTGCTGAGCGAGTGGGCATCGTGCCTCCTGGAGTGAGGTGTGCGGTCGCAGTCGAACCTAGCCGGTGCGACCCACACCCTGATTTCAGTCCGGGCCCGCGCGCTCCGTATACTCGCCCGCGGTCCACCGAGCACTTCGGCAGGCCACGCCGCCTTAGCTCAGTCGGTAGAGCGAGTCACTCGTAATGACTAGGTCGTCGGTTCGATTCCGACAGGCGGCTCAGCGGCGCAAGAGCCCGGGTCCTCCTTGACGGAGTGGCTCGGGTTCTTGCTTTCCAGGGGTTCGGGTTGCCGGTTGACAGCGCGAGAGGAGGTGCTCGAACGGCCTCGTGCTGCTGCTCAAGGCACTCACTCCTCGTGCTCCTGCGGGGGCAGCGCGGCAACGAGCTCGTGGTCCTTGTCGATGACACCCATCTTGGCGGCGCCGCCGGGCGAGCCGAGGTCGTCGAAGAAGTGGACGTTGGCGTCGTAGTAGCCCTTCCACTCGTCCGGGGTGTCGTCCTCGTAGGTGATCGCCTCGACCGGGCAGACCGGCTCGCAGGCGCCGCAGTCGACGCACTCGTCGGGGTGGATGTAGAGCATCCGCTTGCCCTCGTAGATGCAGTCGACGGGGCACTCGTCGACGCAGGCGCGGTCCTTGAGGTCCACGCACGGCTGGGCGATCACGTAGGTCATCGAGCGGTCTCCTTTGGGTGGGCGTTGGTCATGCCTCGACGGTCCAGGCGTCGCCGCCGTCGACGAGGCGCTGGAGGTCTCCGGGCTTGCCAGCGGCGGTGACCTGCTCGCGGGCCTGGTCGTCGTAGGTCGGTCGCTCGACCTGACGGAAGATCCCGATGGGCGACTGGTTGAGGTAGTCGGCCGCGGTGAGGCGTGAGATCGCGAAGGC
>Ga0209909_100187_pt1 | contig 88285 bp, 107 predicted proteins | sample FECB22metaG_FD_188302 | JGI IMG/M metagenome (GOLD analysis project Ga0209909, IMG submission 188302) | Cyanobacterial communities from the Joint Genome Institute, California, USA - FECB-22 (SPAdes) (version 3) | ecosystem: Environmental > Aquatic > Thermal springs > Hot (42-90C) > Microbial...
TATGCGGTGGTTCCGGCCACCTCGGACAGCTCCTGATCAGACGAACCGCGCGGAGCGTCGTCGCGAAGCCGAAACGGTAATCACATCACTGCATCCGGGCTCCGCGCCCGGCGCTCCGCCCGCCCTTCCCGACTCCGCGTGAGAACGACGGAGCGACGACGCGTGCCTGCCGAATCCCGAAACCTGAAGGAGCCTTCCCTTGTCCCGACCGAAATCCCTGCGACCTCCGAAGCTCCAGCCCGACGATGCGTCCGAACTGGAAAGGCTGCACGCCTTGCTCTGGGAGCGCGTCGAGAGCGTCCGTGCCGCGGTCGCCGCCCGACAACGGGAAGGCTGGTACGTCAGCCCTCGACTTCCGGTCGCCGAGGAACCGGATGAGATTGCGTGAAAAGAACTTTACAACACAAAGCTTCCTGCTAGGTTCGGGTCATCGCATCGCGGAAGGACACGCCATGACCCAGGACGACATTCGGTCCATGAAGGACGAAATCGCCTACATCAAAGCCCTCGCCGAGGAGGGGCGCCGCACGCCCCTGATCGGGGGCGGCATCCTGATCGCCGCCGGCCTGATCTTCGGCCTGGCCTCGGTGATCCACTGGCTGATCCAGATCGACGTGCTCAGCGTCTCGCCCGTCGCCTATGCCGTGATCTGGGTGGGCGCGATGGCCCTGTTCTCCGCCTGCCTGGTCGTGCTCATCGGCCGCAGCAAGGGTCGGCCCGGCGCCGCCAGCCTCGTCAACCAGGCCGTCGGCGCGGCCTGGATGGGCGTCGGCCTGCTGATCTTCGTCATGTCGATCTCGATCGCGGTCATCTCCTGGCGCCTCCAGAATCCGATCCTGACCTTTCTCTTCCCGTCGATGATCTTCGCCGCCTACGGCTCCGGCTGGGCCGTGTCGGCCACCATGTCCGGGGCGCGCTGGCAGTGGAATCTGGCCATCGGCGCCTGGGCGTCCGCGCCGGCCCTGGCCTTTCTGGTCAATACGGACTGGATCTGGCTGGCCTATGCCGCGGGCCTGTTCGCCTTCGCCCTGATCCCCGGCCTGATCCTGGTCCGGCAGGAGCCGGCGGAGGTCGTCTGAGCATGGCCGACGACTTCGACATCAACCGCATCGACGAGGTCATCCACGGCCGCGTCCGCCTGGGCATCATGGCCTATCTGTCGGGGGCCGGCACGGCCGACTTCGGTGAACTTAAGAACCGGCTCCAGACCACGGACGGCAACCTCTCGGTCCACCTGCGCAAGCTGGAGGAGGCGGGCTTCGTGGAGGTCACCAAACGCTTCGTCGGCCGCAAGCCCCTCACCGAGGCCCGGCTGACCGAGAATGGGCGCGGGGCCTTCCTGCGCTATCTCGACGCCGTCAACGCCCTGCACGCCGCCGCCCGTCCCAGAGCCTGATCCGTTGAGGTGGAATCGCTTCGCGATTCCGCCGATGCGGTGAATCAGGCTCCAGCATCATGAAGGAGCATGATTCACGCTTCTGCCGGACCCGCGAGGCGGGTCCGTCAAAACCGATCATGCTCCAAATCCGACTGACGCGGCGGCCGGATCGTGAGAAGGGGAGGGGCATGAGCCGTCTCCTCCCCTTCGACGCCGTCGACAACTTCCGCGACTTCGGCGACTACGCCACCGCCGCCGGCCGTCGCGTCCGCCCGGGCCGTCTCTACCGCTCGGCCCACCACGCCCGGGCCACGGACGCCGACCTGGACCGGATCGCCGCCCTGGGCCTGGCGACCGTCGTCGATCTGCGCCGTCCCGGCGAGCGTCGCCACCAGCCCTCGCGCCGCCCCGCCGGCTCGGTCTGCGCGGTCATCGAAAGCGACCACGACGACGGCGGCGAGGCGCCGCACATCACCTTCCTCAAGACCGCCGACCTGACCGAGGACAGCGGACGCGCCTTCATGCACGACGCCTATCGCCGCCTGCCCTTCGAGCCGCCGCACCTGGACCTCTTCGCCCGCTTCTTCCGCACCCTGGGCGAGACCGACGGCCCGGTTCTCATCCACTGCGCGGCGGGCAAGGACCGCACCGGTCTTCTGGCGGCCCTGACGCACCACCTCGTCGGCGTCTCGCGCGACGACATGATCGAGGACTATCTGCTGACCAACCGCGCCGTGGACCTTGAGGCCCGCGCCCCCGACATCGCGCGCCAACTGCACGCCATGACCGGCCGCACCGCCTCGCACGGCGCCGTCGTCGCCTTCCTGGGCGTGGAGCCCGACTTCCTCGACGTCGCCTTCCGAACCATAGAGGCCGAACACGGCACGCTGGACGCCTATCTGGAACGGGCTCTGGGCGTGGACGCGGCCTTGCGCGACCGCATCACGGAGCGGCTGGCGGCGTGAGCGCGCCCTTCGCCGCGCGGCACGACCGCCCGCTGGACCGCATCGACGCGGCCGCGGTCGCCGCCGGCCTGCGCGACCTTCCGGGCGCATTGGTCCTCACCGCCCCGGCGGGCGGCGGCCGCAGCCTGATCGCCGCCGACCCGGACATGACCTTCTCCGGGCCGGCCGACGACGCGGCGCCCTTCGCCCGGCTGGCCGATCCCCTCTGGTCCCGCGGCGTCGTCGGCCTCGCCTCCTACGACCTCGGCGCCCGCCCCGCCGTCGGCCCGCGCGGCGACTGGCCCGATCTGATGCTCGCCCGCTATCCGGCGATGATCGAGATCGGCCCCGACGGCCGCGCCGTCGCGGTCGGCCGGGGCGCCGACGCTCGGGCCGCCCAAGCCGCCTCAGCCGACGCGGCCACCTGGGTCCACCGTGCGGTCGCCCCATCGGCCGTCGATCCGCCTTCCCAGGCCTTCATCGCGGAGGCGCCCGGCTCCGCCTACGAAGCGGCGGCGGCCGACGTCGTCGCCCGCATCGCGGCGGGCGAGCTCTTCCAGGCCAACGTGGCCCGTGCCTGGTCCGGCGCCCTGCGCGACGGCGCCGATCCGTGGGACGTCTTCGCCCGCCTGCGGGACCGCGCCTCGGCCTACGGCGGCTTCTGGCGTCTTGGCGATCGCGCCCTGGTCTCCAACTCGCCGGAGCTCTTCCTGACGCTGGACCGGAGCAGCGGCCGCGTCGAGACCCGTCCCATCAAGGGCACGCGCCCCCGCGACCCGGATCCCGTCCGTGACGCCGCCCTCGTCGCCGAACTCCAGGCCAGCGCCAAGGACCGAGCCGAAAACCTCATGATCGTCGACTTGATGCGCAACGACCTGGCCCGCGCCTGCGTGCCCGGCTCCGTGAGGGTCCAGCGCCTCTTCGACCTGGAGACGCACCCCACGGTCCATCACCTGGTCTCGACCGTGACCGGCTCGCTGACGTCCGGCGCGGGGCCGGCCGAGCTGATGGCCGCCACCTTTCCGCCCGGCTCCATCACCGGCGCGCCCAAGCATCAGGCCATGAAGGTGATCGCCGGCCATGAGGCGGCGCGGGGGCCCTGGTGCGGCTCGCTGTTCCTGGCCGAGGAGGACCGCTTCACCGCCTCCGTCCTGATCCGGACCGTCGGGTTCGAACGCGCGAACGACGCCTGGCTCTGGCGCACCCTGGCCGGCGCCGGCGTCACCGCCGACAGCGTTCCCCGCGCCGAACTCGAGGAAACCGAAGCCAAGATCGCCGCCCTCCGGCGGGCGCTCGCCGGCGATCAGGGGGTGTAGGCCACCTTCTCCACCTCGCGCGGCCTCATGTAGAAGCTGTGCGAAAACCGGGTGATGCCGGGCATGAAATAGTCGACCGGCGAGTCGTAGTCGTAGGTCGTCTCGGTGAAGATCACCGTCTGGCCCCGCTCCACCAGACCGGTCGGGAGAGTGAGCGTCGAACCGACGGCCCGGGCCGTCAAACCGCTGCCCCGGCTCCAGTCGACCCGGTTCACGTCGTCGTTCCCCCGCGTGACGCTGGACGCGCGGATCTTCAGCGTGGTCGCCGAGAAGGGCTTCATGATCTGGGCGCCGACCTGGAACAGGTCGTCCAGTTCGCCGCCGGTGACGGCCTTCCGCTGCGTGATCAGGTCCGCGACGATGGCCGCGGAATGACCTGCACGCTTCTGGGCCATGAAGCCCTGACAGAACTCCGCAAGGCCGAAATACATGCCGACCATGACCGGGGCCAGCATGGCGAACTCCACCGCCGACACGCCGCGCCGGTCGCGCCTCAGCCGCCGGAACAGTCCGCCTTTGCCCGGGTCGGCCATCAGTTCCACGGCTCGTTCTGGAACGAGGTGGACGCCATGAGCCAGCTGTCCGACCCTCCTCGCGCCAGCCCCTGCGCCAGGAAGGGCGTGAACAAGGTGTGCCGGTACCAGGCCCGCGCCAGCATCAGGCTGCCGGGCGCGCCGTTCTGATAATTCAGCCCCGCCGTGGAGAAGCCGCCGCCCTGCAGCGGGTCCGGCGGCGTCAGATTGGCGAAGGTTCCGACCGCACGCACGTCGACGTGCACCTTCGACAGGCAGCCCGCGGCGAAGATGTTCATCCGCGCGCACATCCGCTCCTTGAAGGTGTCGGCCGTGAAGCCCTGGGCCGAGGCCTGGCCCGTGCGCACGAGGCGTCCGGTCTCGACCACGGCGTTCTCAAGCACGGAGTCCAGCACGAAGACGAAGGCGATCTCGGCGATGGCGAACAGCATGAACAGAAACGGCAGGGCGATCATGCCAAACTCGACCGCCGCGGCGCCCTCACGTGGGCGGCGGGCGTTCAGGCAGCGGTGGAACAGGCGCCGGCGCACGACGACCTCAGTTGGACGGCGCGGGAGCCGCCGCGGCGTCCGAGGACGAGCGCAACGTGGGCGCGCATGAGGCGGCGCAGGCCATCTCCGTCACCTGGGCGCCGCGCCAGACGCGCACCCGCCCCGTGTCGCCGCCGGCGACCACGACCTGGCTCTGGAACAGGGTGCGGCCCAGTTCGTCGACCACGACGACCTCGGTCACGCCATAGCCCTTGCCGGTGACGAACAGGGTGTCGGCGTCCACGACGGTCACGTCGGCGATGGCCGGATTGCCGACGATCACGGATCCCGCCTGGCCGCGCAGCTGGATCCGCGCCGACTGGTCGATCTCGACCGACAGGGGCTGGGACTGGGCCGCCGCCGCTCCGGGCACGGCGACCGCGCACATCAGCGCCGCCGCGATCAGGACGCCGCGCGTCGAGAGAAATCCGAAGGCCATGGGCCGCTCCTTGAAATCTGCGCAGGCGCCCGCGCGAGGCGCCGGACGCGAACATGCTCCGCAATCCTCAAGAAAGTCTGAAATGCTGCAGGGCTCCTTGCTCTCGGTTTAATCTTGGTGAACGCGTCGATAACCACGAATATTGGCCAAGACTGCTTCTCTTTTACTTGACCTTAAGCGGCGTGCCTCATGTTGGGCATATGGGGAACGGGCGCAGCAAGCGGCGGCCCCAAGTGATGTGGAAGTCGATTTCGCGTTCCCTGACCCAACCCTGGAGGATGTTCCAATGACCAAGTTCGTTTCCCGCTTCATGGCCGACGAGTCCGGCGCCACCGCCATCGAGTACGGCCTGATCGCCGCCCTGATCGCCGTCGTGATCATCACGGCCGTGACCGCCCTGGGCTCGACCATCAAGACCAAGTTCAACGCCGTCGTGACCGGCATGGGCGGCACCGCCGGCGCCTAAGCCGACGACGTCCAGTCTTGAAACCGGGAAGGGCCCGGAGCGGAAACGCTCCGGGCCTTTCTCTTTGCGGGACGGAACAAGAATTGATGGTGAACGCCACAGTAACCGCATCCGCGCACGACGCCTTAACCGACCTGGCGCAAAGTCAGCTTGCATTCTGGGGGTCCAGCGGGCGACCGCCCTCCCGAATAGACGTCGCTCGCTGAACACAACTGAAGGACACATCCAATGACCAAGTTCGTTTCCCGCTTCATGGCCGACGAATCCGGCGCCACCGCCATCGAGTACGGCCTGATCGCCGCCCTGATCGCCGTCGTGATCATCACGGCCGTGACCGCCCTGGGCGCGACCATCAAGACCAAGTTCAACGAAGTCGTGACCGGCATGGGCGGCACCGCCGGCGCCTAAGCCCCGGTCGTGCAGTCTTGAAACCGCGGGAGGCCCGGGCATCGCCCGGGCCTTCTTCGATTCAACGGACCTTAACCGCGTCGCGTCAGAGTGCCCGCATGGACCCGATCCTCTTTTTGCCGCTCAGCCTGCTTCCCGCGCTCGTGATCTTCGCCGGGCTGAAGGACCTGACGTCAATGACGATCCCGAACTGGATTTCGGCGATCCTGGTCGTGGTCTTCTTCCCCGCCGCCTTCTGGATGGGTCTGCCCGTCATGACCGTCGCCGCGCACCTGGGGGTGGCCATGGTCGCCCTGTGCGTCACGGCCGGCATGTTCGCCCTGCGTTGGATCGGCGGGGGTGACGCCAAGCTGACCGCGGCGGCCTGTCTGTGGCTGGGCGTGTCGGGCTCCGGCATGTTCCTGCTGTGGACCGGGCTGATGGGCGGGCTTTTCTGCCTGGCGCTGATCTTCGCCCGCGCCCAAGCCCCCGCCATGATGCCCGCGAGCGCGCCGGGCTGGGTGGTGCGGCTGATGGAGCCGAGGGGCGACATCCCCTACGGCGTGGCGATCGCCGCCGGAGCCCTTATGGCCTGGCCGGCCAGTCCGCTGATGAACCTCTACGCCGCCGGCGTCTGAGAGACCGCCGTTTAGGGGCACGTTAACCCGCGGCCCGCCATTGTCTTAACGCAGGCGCCGGAGGTGGGACTTCCGCGATTCGCCCGCGTCGGAGACCGTGGATGAAACCCGCCCGCATCGCCGTGATCTGCGTCGCCGCCGTGGCCGCCATCGGCTTGGCCTTCGTCGTGCGCGCCATGGGCTCGGGCTCGGGCGAGCCGACCCAGGTCGCCGTCGCCGCCCCCGCGCCCGCCGTTCCCATGGCCAAGATCCTGGTCGCCGCGCGCGACCTGGAGCCCGGCAAGCGCCTGACCGCCGACGACATGGAATGGAAAGAGGTTCCGGCCGCCGAGGTTCTGCCCGACCATTTCACCGACGGAACCACTCCGATCCCGGCCCAGCCGACCGCCGAGGTGAAGCCCGCGGACGGCACGGCCGTGGCCCGCGTCACCCGCGCCGCGACCGACGTGGCCACCGGCGGGGCCAAGTCCGACTGGCTGGGCGCCGTGGTGCGCGAGCCGATCCTGAAGGGCGAGGCCATGCTGGACCGCAAGGTCGTGCGCGCCGGCGACAGCGGCTATCTGGCCGCCTATCTGGAGCCCGGCATGCGGGCCATGGCGATCCGCGTCACGGTCGAGACCGCCGCCGGCGGCTTCATCCTGCCCGGCGACCGGGTCGACGTCCTGTTGACCCGTGAGATGAAGCTTTCGGACGTGGCGGGCGAAGACTCCGGCCGCAGCCGCTTCGCCACCAACACCGTCATGGCCAACGTCAAGGTCCTGGCCATCGACCAGACGACCCGCGTCGACGACGACGAAAAGGCCGTGGTCGGCGCCACCGCGACGCTGGAGGTCCGCCCCGGCGACGCCGAGGCCCTGGCCCTGGCCAAGTCGGAGGGCGAACTCAGCCTGGTCCTGCGTTCCTATGCCGACACCGGCGGTCCGTCCGGACGCGTCGGTCCCTCGCCCGCCCAGACGCCGCGCACCGCCACGGTCCGCGTCTTCCGCGGCGGCGATCCCGAAGTGGTGGTGGTCCAATGAGACGCCTGACCGTCCTGATCTCGGCCGTCGCCCTGGCGCTGGCCCCTACGGCGCCGACGTTCTCGGCCCTGGCCCAGTCGCGGGCCGTGGTCGCCGCCGGCGCGACGGCCCAGCTGGTCAACCTGCCGCGCGGCAGCACCATGGCCGTCGATCTGCCGGCCGACGCGCGGGACGTGATCGTGTCCAACCCCGCCGTGGCCGAGGCGGTGCTGCACTCGCCGCGCCGGATCACCATCATCGGCCTGGCGCCCGGCGAGACCGACGCGGTCTTCCTGGACGCGTCCGGCCGCGCGATCCTGAGCCTGCGGGTTCGGGTCGACGCCGGGGTCTCGGCGCTGCAGGACACGCTGTCGCGGACTCTGCCGGGCGTGAACGTCCGGGCCGAGGCGGTCAACGACAGCATCCTGCTGACCGGCACGGTCTCCAGCCCCGGCGAGGCCGACCGCGTCACCCAGATCGCCCGCGCCTTCGTCAGCGCGCCGGAGAAGGTCATCAACATGATGACCATCGAGGGCTCCGATCAGGTCACCGTCCGCGCCCGCGTGATCGAGGTTCAGCGCACGGCGGTGAAACAGCTGGGATTCGACGTCAACGCCATCCTGAACACGATCGGCGACGGCCTCAGCCTGTCGAACGTCGCCACCTTCGCCGTGTCCGGGAGCCAGCTGGGCGGGGGTCAGCTGACCTACAACGACGCCAACAACGACGGCGAAGGCGTCACCGGCACCCTGCGTGCCTTCGAGCGCACGGGACTGGTCCGCATCCTGGCCGAGCCCAACGCCACCTCGGTGTCCGGCGAGAACGCCGAGTTCCTGGCCGGCGGCGAGTTCCCGGTGCCGGTCGGCCGCGACGACCGCGGCAACATCCTGATCGAGTTCAAACCCTACGGCGTGCGTCTGGCCTTCCGGCCGATCGTCCTGTCGGGCGGACGCATCTCTCTGCAGCTGTCGACCGAAGTGTCGGAGCTGACGACGACCGGCGCCTTCACCCTCGGGGGCACGGGCCCCAACGCCCTGGTCATTCCGGCGCTGAACGTGCGGCGCACCTCGAACACCGTCGAGCTGCCGTCCGGCGGCTCCCTGATGATCGCCGGCCTGCTGCGCGAGGACACGCGCCAGAACATCGACCAATTGCCGGGCATCGGCGCCCTGCCCGTTCTGGGCGGCCTGTTCCGATCGCGCGACTACCTGGCCGGCGAGACCGAGCTGGTGATCATCATCGAGGCCTTCATCGTCTCGCCGACGTCGCCCAACCTGATGCAGACGCCGGCCGACGGCCTGGTGATCTCCGGCGACCTCCAGACGATGCTCTTCGGCCGCCTGACCGAGCGCTACGGCGTCCCCGCGCCGCAAGCGGGGCGGGCGCCCGGCTGGCAGGGTCCCGTGGGCTATGTGATCGAATGAGGTCGACGATGCGCCCCTTGCTGCTTTCCGCCTTCGCCGCCCTGACCTTGTCGGCCTGCGCCCAGACGGGCGGCATGTTCCAGGGCGAGACCCCGCCTCTGACCCCCCTCTCGCGCTATGCCCTCAGGGTCGAGCCCGGCCTGGACCGCATCGCCCTGGCGGTGCACGAAACCGGCCTGTCGGCGGCCCAGACCGACGCCCTGGTCGCCCTTGCCCATCGCTGGAAGCGGGGCGGCGCCGGTCGCTTGTTCGTTCAGAGCCCTTCGGGCGACGACCAGGTGTCGGCCGCCATGGCCTGGACCGTGCACGACGCCCTGGTCCGCTATGGCGTCCCCGCTTCGGCCCTGACGGTCGAAGCGTACGGCGCGCCCGACGCCCGGGCTCCCGTGCTGGTCGGGTTCGAAACCGTCCAGGCCGTCATCCCGAACTGCGCCGCCGAGCGCGGCACGCTGAACGGGCGGGTTTCCAACGGACCGTCGCCGGGCCTCGGCTGCTCGGTGAACGCCAATCTGGCCGCCCAGATCGACGACCCCCGCGACATCGTGCGCCCGCGCGGCATGACGCCGTCGGATTCCGGCCGCGCTGCGGTGGTCTTCGCCTCCTATCGCGCCGGCGAGCCGACCTCCTCGACGCAAGAGGAACTTGTCGCTGGCCGCATTTCGCGGGCGGTGGAATAGGACGGCATGACCAACGCCTTCGCCCACAGTCAGACCGAGTTCGAGGACGACGCCTTCGACCTGGACATGGACTACGTCCGTGCCGAGCCCGGCGCCGTCGCGGCGTTCCCGGCGCCCGACGCAGCCCCCGCGCCGCGCGAGCCGCTGCAATTCACGCCGCCTGAGACGCTCCCGGCGACCGCCGCCGCCTTGGCCCCCGTCGCCGCCCATCCCGCCGCGCCGGCGGTCGTCCAGCACGGCGCCGACGCCTTCAATCCGGTCGGGGAGATGATCGCCCATGCGGGCGCGGCCCTGGCACCCATGGCCGCCGACGTCGCCGTGCCGCGCATCGCCATCCACGTCTTCGCTGAGCGCCAGGACACTTTGGCCTCCGCCGAGCGCGCCGGTCAGGATCGTCGCCTGTCGCGCGCCACGACCCAGGTCCGGGTCGGAGGCGTCCCGGCCGCGGTCGAGACCTATCGCCATGAGCCGACCCCGCCCCTGGTCATCGTCGAGTCCACCGCCGACCCGATGACCCTGCTGGGCCAGATCGATTCCCTGGCCGAGGTCTGCGACGCGGGCACCAAGGTGGTGGTGATCGCCGCCGTCAACGACATCCTGCTGTACCGCGAACTGATGCGGCGCGGGGTCAGCGAATATCTGGTCGCGCCGGTCCAGCCGCTCCAGCTGATCGCGGCCATCGGCGGCCTGTTCGCCGACCCGGCCCAGCCGTTCGTCGGCCGCACGATCGCCTTCGTCGGCGCGCGCGGCGGCGCGGGATCCAGCTCGGTGGCGCACAACACCGCCTATGCCATGTCCGAGCGGATCGGCGCCAACACCGTCATCGTCGATTACGACCTGCCGTTCGGCACCGCCGGCCTGGACTTCAACCAGGATCCGCTGAACGGCGTCGCCGACGCCTTGAGCCAGCCTGACCGTCTGGACCCGACCCTGCTGGACCGGATGATGGTCCGCTGCACCGACAAGCTGAGCCTGTTCGCCGCGCCGGCCACGTTGGACGCCGACTGGGACGTCAGCCCGGAGGCCTTTGAGGAGGTCACCACCCAGATCCGCGGCACCGCCCCCTTCGTGGTGCTGGACCTGCCGCACCTGTGGTCCGGCTGGATGCGGCGCGGGCTGATCGCGGCGGACGAGGTGGTGGTGGTGGCCACGCCCGACCTGGCCTCGCTGCGCAATTCCAAGAACATGATCGATCTGATCAAGCAGGGGCGGCCCAACGACGCGCCGCCGCGTCTGGTGCTCAATCAGGTCGGCGTGCCCGGGCGGCCCGAGATCCCGGCCAAGGATTTCGGCGCCGCGCTGGGCGTCCATCCCAGCCTGATCATCCCGTTCGAGCCGAAGGTGTTCGGGGCCGCCGCCAACAACGGCCAGATGATCCTGGACCTGAACGGCAAGTCGAAGGCCGCCGAAAGCTTTCAGACTCTGGCCCAGATCGTCTCGCGCCGCGAACTGCCCCAGCTGACCGGTCCCAAGGGCGCCAAGCCCCAGGGCAGGTCGATCTTCGGGTCCCTGTTCAAGAAGAAGGGCTGAGATGTTCGGCAAGCGCACAGGCCAGCCCGGCGCCGCCCCGCCGCCGCTGCGCCCTGCTGCGCCCGAACCCGAGCCCGCCGGCTTCACGCCCGAGCCGTCTCAGCCCGCTCCGGGCGTGCAGACCCAGGCCTTCGCCTTCGGCGGCGAGGCGGAGATCATGGACCGTCCCGCGGCCGCCCCGCCGCAACCGCAGTTCAAGTCCGCCGCGCCGAAGCCCGCTTCCGCCGCCGCCGATCGCCTGGACGCCCTGGCGTCCCGGCCCAAGCCCCAGCCTCAAGCCGCCCCAAAGGAGGGCCCCGGCCCGCGCGCCACGCCCGGCTTCGAACAACTGAAGAAGGCCCAGGCGGTCGCCGAGATCGTCCGGGAGCAGAGCGACTACTACCACGCCACGAAGACCACGATCTTCAACGCCCTGATGAACACGATCGACCTGGCCCAGCTGGCCCAGCTCGATCCGAAGGCGGCGGCGGAGGAGATCCGCGACATCGTCGCCGAGCTGGTGGCGATCAAGAACGTCTCCATGTCGGTGGCCGAGCAGGAACACCTGGTCCAGGACATCGTCAACGACGTGCTGGGCTATGGCCCGCTGGAGCCGCTGCTGGCCCGCGACGACATCGCCGACATCATGGTCAACGGCGCAGGCCGGGTGTTCATCGAGGTCGGCGGCAAGGTCCAGCTGACCAACGTCCGATTCCGCGACAACGCCCAGCTGATGAACATCTGCCAGCGGATCGTCAGCCAAGTCGGCCGCCGCGTGGACGAGAGCAGTCCGATCTGCGACGCCCGCCTGCCGGACGGTTCCCGCGTCAACGTCATCGCCCCCCCGCTGGCCATCGACGGCGCGACCCTGACGATCCGGAAGTTCAAGAAAGACAAGCTGACGATGAAGAATCTGGTGGAGTACGCCTCCATCAGTCCTGAGGGCGCGCGCGTGCTCGGCGTCATCGGCGCCAGCCGCTGCAACCTGGTCATCTCCGGCGGCACGGGTTCGGGCAAGACCACGCTGCTGAACACGCTGACGGCGTTCATCGACCCGACCGAGCGCGTCATCACCTGCGAGGATGCCGCCGAGCTGCAGCTGCAGCAGCCGCACGTCGTGCGTCTGGAAACCCGCCCGCCGAACCTGGAGGGGCAGGGCCAGATCACCATGCGCGATCTGGTCAAGAACTGCCTGCGGATGCGCCCCGAACGCATCATCGTCGGCGAGGTGCGCGGACCCGAGGCCTTCGACCTGCTGCAGGCCATGAACACCGGCCACGACGGCTCCATGGGCACGCTGCACGCCAACAGCCCGCGCGAGGCCATCAGCCGGATGGAGTCCATGATAACCATGGGCGGCTATGGCCTGCCGTCCAAGACCATCCGCGAGATGATCGTCGGCTCGGTGGACGTGATCATCCAGGCCGCGCGCCTGCGCGACGGCTCGCGCCGCATCACCCACATCACGGAGGTGGTGGGCCTGGAAGGCGACGTGATCGTGACCCAGGACCTCTTCGTCTACGAGATCACCGGCGAGGACGAGAACGGCAAGATCATCGGCCGCCATCGCTCGACCGGCATCGCCCGCCCGCGCTTCTGGGACCGCGCCCGCTATTACGGGCTGGAGCGCGAACTGGCCGAAGCGCTGGACGCGGCGGAGTAGGGCCGATGCTGGAGATTCTCGCCGGCATCCTCGGCTTCGTCGTCATCGGCTCTCTGGGCTGGGTTCTCGTCGGCGGCGACGATTCCAGCGCTCAGGCATTGAAGCGCGCCCAGACCTTCGGCGGGCCCAAGACCGACAACGCCAAGTCCAAGAAGGCCGCCGCGGCCGCCAATACGCCGGAGGCTCGGCGCAAGCAGATCCTGACCCAGCTTCAGGAGGCCGACCGCGCCCAGCGCAAGGCGCGGATGACCATGGCCGCCAAGCTGAAGCAGGCGGGCCTGGGCATCACCCTGCGGACCTTCGTCGTCGTCAGCGTGGTGCTGGGCCTGATGGCCGGCCTGCTGCCTCTGTTGTTCGGGGCCAACGTCTTCCTGTGTCTGGGACTGGGCGTCGTTTTCGGCCTCGGCCTGCCGCGCTGGGTCGTCGGCATGCTGGGCAAGCGGCGGATGAAGAAGTTCGGCAGCCTGTTCCCGGACGCGGTCGACGTCATCGTGCGCGGCATCAAGTCGGGCCTGCCGGTGCACGACTGCTTCAAGATCATCGCCCGCGAAAGCCCGGCGCCGCTGGGGCCGGAGTTCCAGCGCCTGGTCGACTCCCTGGCCGTCGGTCAGACCCTCAGCCAGTCGCTGGACAAGATGTACGAGCGCATGCCCACGCCGGAGCTTAAATTCTTCGCCATCGTCATGGCCATTCAGCAGAAGACGGGCGGCAACCTGGCCGAGGCCTTGTCGAACCTGACCACGGTGCTGCGCGCCCGCAAGATGATGGGCGAGAAGATCAAGGCCCTGTCGTCCGAGGCCACGGCGTCGGCCGGCATCATCGGCTCCCTGCCGCCGGCGGTCATGATCCTCGTGACCCTGACGACCCCGGCCTACATGATGCTGATGTTCACCGATCCGCGCGGCCAGTTCATGCTGCTGGTCGCCGTCCTCATGATGAGCCTCGGGGTGTTCGTCATGAAGAAGATGATCGCGTTCAAGTTCTGAGGGGCACGACATGTCGGACCTGATGGGCTTCCTCACCAACCCGCAGAACCTGCTGAGCCTGGCGGTCGGGGTGCTGGCGTTCGCGGCGATCCTGGGCGTGCTGACCGGCATGAGCGGCGGGGCCAAGCTGGACCAGCGGATGAAGGCCGTCGGCGAGCGTCGGGACGAGCTGAAGCGGCGCTCGCGCCAAGCCATCGCCCAACAGGGTCAGGGGCCGGGCGGCTTGCGCCACTCCGACGACGGCTTCAAGAAACGCGTCGTCGAACGCCTGAACCTGACCAAGCTGCTCGAAGATCCGAAGGTCGCCGAGAAGATGGCCCAGGCGGGCTATCGCGGGCCGAAACCGCTGACGACCTTCTACTTCTTCCGTTTCTCCATGCCGTTCGTCTTCCTGGCGGTGGCGGTCTTCTACCTGTTCATCTTCAACGACTTCGGCCTGCCGCTGATGACGCGGGTGCTGGCCGTGATGGTGGCGACAGTGGTCGGCTTCTATGCGCCGAACCTGTTTCTGGAGAACCGCATCTCCAAGCGCCGGACCTCCATCATGCAGGCGTTCCCGGACGCCCTGGACCTGCTGCTGATCTGCGTCGAGGCGGGCATGTCGATCGAGGCGGCGATCCAGAAGGTCAGCCAGGAGATCGGCGGATCGTCCATCGACTTGGCCGAGGAGCTGACCCTGCTGTCGGCCGAACTGTCCTATCTGCCCGACCGCCGCATGGCCTACGAAGGACTGGCCAAGCGCACCAACCATCCCGGCGTCCGCTCGGTGGCCACCGCCATGACCCAGGCCGAGACCTACGGCACGCCGCTGGGCACGGCGCTGCGGACCATGGCCAAGGAAAACCGCGAGATGCGCCTGTCGGCGGCGGAAAAGAAGGCCGCGGCCCTGCCGGCCAAGCTGACCGTGCCGATGATCATCTTCTTCCTGCCGGTGCTGTTCATCGTCATCCTGACCCCGGCGATCATCAACATCCAGGACACGATGGCGAAGGGCGGGTGACTCTGGGTCAGCCGCGGGGGCCAAGGGCGGCTGAAGCAGGTCAGCCGCAGGGGGCCAAGGCCGGGTGAGGAACCCGAGCCCTTTCATTGCGTATGCGACTTAAATCGTATATACGATAAATCATGGCCGCGAACTTCGATCCCAAGAAGGACGCGGCCAACGTCGCCAAGCATGGCATTTCCCTCGCTCGTGCCGCGGACTTCGACGAGCTGTCGGTGGTCCGCGACGGGCGACGAGACTACGGCGAGGACCGGTTTCTGGGCTTCGGTCGCATCGACGGCGAGCCGGATTGCCTGGTCTTCACCCTGAGAAACGGCGAGATCAGGCCCATCAGCCTGCGTCGCGCCCACGACAAGGAGTTCGAGCGTCATGTCCCGTCCCGTCGATCTGACCGATCCTGAAAACCCGGAGTGGACCGACGAGATGTTCGCCCAGGCCCGGCCGATCGAGGCCGTCTTGCCCGCCGACGCGCTGGCCGCCTTCCCCCGCATCGCCGCGCGGGTTCGCGGGCCGCAGAAGGCGCCGACCAAGACGGCGGTGTCGATCCGGTTGGACACGGACGTCGTCGAGCATTTTCGGCGGTCCGGCCCAGGCTGGCAGAGTCGCCTCAACGAGACCCTGCGCCGGGCCATGGGCTGAGGTTCACCCCTCCGCGTTGGCCTTCATCGCCTCTCCCACGGCCTCGGCGGCGCGCTTGAGCTTCAGGCGGTTCTTGTCGAAGAACATCTCGCCGCGCAGGCCCGAGAAGATCCACCCGTTGGCGACGATGCAGGCGCCCGGCTCCAGCTCCTCGATCTCGTAGTAGCGGATCGAGCGGAACCACAGGCCGCGGGTCTCGACCCAGACCAGCTGGGCAAACGGCTGCCACTCCGTGACCTTGGCGACGGCGCGGCGTTCGCCCAGACCGTCGATCGTCTCGGTCAGGGCCAGATCGCCGCCGAAGGCGATGGTTCCCTCCACCGTGGTCTCCACCGGATTCCAGCGGTCCCAGGACGGAAGATCGGCGATCAGGTCCCAGATGCGGTCGGACGGGGCCTGCACCCCGACGCGCTTTTCGATGCGAGCGATGTCCATGGCGGTCGTCTGACACGGGCAGGCGGCGGAAGGAAGACCGTCAGCGGGCGCCCTCCGGCCCCGGCTGGCTTGCGGGCTGGACGTCCGGCGCCGGCCGTTCCTCCCGATCCGGCAGATCGGGCGGAGGGGTGCGCAGGCCCCTCAGCGCGAACGCCAGGATCAGCGCCAACCCGCCCATGCCGAGGTTCAACACGAAGGGCGCCGGCTCGGTCCATTCGTACAGCGCCACGCCGATCACGGGCGGAAACAGGAAGCTGATCCCGGCCAGCGCCATCATCAGTCCCGCCACCGCGCCCTGGTCGCCGGGACCGACCGCCAGCGACGATCCCGCGGTGAAGCCCGGCCGTGCGAAGCCCAGGCCCAGCGACACCAGGGCATAGCCGATCACCACGGCGAAGAAGTCGGGCGCGGCCACGCTGAGCAGATTGCCGGCGAGAGCCAGGGCCGCGCCCCATCGCATCAGGCCGCGCGGCTGCATGTTCAGCAGGGGGATCAGGCCCCACTGGGCCAGCAGGGTCGCCGCCGCGCCGGCGAACATGGCCAGGCCGATGAAGGGCTGGGCCTGCGTCGCGCTCATGCCCTGAGCGGCCAGCTCGTCGATGACGTGGAAGCCCAGGACGGAGATGTTCACCGCCTGCACGCCGGTGACGAGGACGCCGAACATCAGATGGCCCGAGATGCGCGGGTCACGCCACAGGCGCCGGCTGGGCGGCAGTTCCCGCGCCTGACGCGGAACCTCGCCGGACGGCAGCGAGCGCCAGACCCAGATCAGAACTCCGGCCCCGATCAGGGCGAAGACGTACATCGGTCCCGCCAGGCCCACGACCGGCAGCACCAGAAACGGGGCCAGAGTCGGTCCGATCACCGTGCCCAACCCTTGGGCCGAGGCCAGCATGGACATGGCCCGCGTCCGCTCCTGCGGCGTCGTGCGATCGGCGACGTAGGCCTGGGACGCGATCGGGGCGGCCGAGCCGAACAGGCCGTAAACGGCGCGCGCCGACCCCATCAGCAGAAAGGCGACGCTCGCGCCCAGCCAGCCTTCAAGCCCCGCGGTCGTCGCCATGCCGAACCCGGCCATGGAAATGACGAATCCGCTCAGGCCGATCTGGATCGTGCGTTTGCGGCCCCAGGCGTCGGATCGGCGCGCCCAGATCGGACTGGCCACCGTCCACAAGAGCGCCGACAAGGCGAAGGCGCCGGCCACCAGGGTGTCGGCCAGGCCGAACTCGCGCCCGATGGTCGGCAGCACCGACTGCAGCGCCATGTTGCCGCCCGCCGCGATCAGGCTGACCAGAAACAGGATGGCGAAGGCCTGGGAGCGCAGGTTCACGCGGTCACTCCGCCGCCAAGGGGCGCGGCGGCGCCTTCAGCCGGCGGCCGTCGTCCAGACCCAGCCGGGCCTTGATCTCAAGCAGGTCGGTCCCGGGCGCGATCACCAGAAGCTGCGTCGGCCGCGCGGCGTTGACGGCGACGACCGACTTCTTCGGGCAGACGTCGAAACAGTCGGTCCAGCGGACGGTGATCTCGGCCTTCCGGCCTTTGCCCGCCTTCAGATACTTCTTCAGCGCCTTCTTCAGGTGCTTGTCGCCGTCGGGACCGAACCCCTGATCGTCCAGCTTCTTCGAGCATTTGCGGCAGACCAGGACGACGTCCTGCCAGCGGGTCTTGGCGGCCTTGATGGGCATGGCACTCAGATCGACCCTGCGCGCGGCTTGCGCAACCCCGGAAAAGGGCCGCATCGTCCCGCAAACGCCCCGGGGGAATCCTCATGATCCGCACGCTCGCCGTCGTCGCCGCCCTGATCGCGGCCCCACCCGTCCAGGCGCAGGTGCGCGCGCCCGACGCCGCGATCACGGCCGTCATGCCGGACGTCGTGACCTGGCGGCGCGATTTGCACGCCAATCCGGAGCTGGGCTTCGCCGAGCACCGCACCGCAGCCGCGGTCGCCGCCCACCTGAGGTCGTTGGGGCTTGAGGTGCACGAGGGCGTGGGCAGGACGGGCGTCGTCGGCGTGCTGCGCGGGGCGCGGCCCGGCAAGACGATGGCCCTGCGCGCCGACATGGACGCCCTGCCGGTGCAGGAGGCGACGGGGCTGCCCTTCGCCTCCACCGCGACCGGCAGCTACATGGGTAATGTCGTGCCGGTGGCCCACGCCTGCGGCCACGACGCGCACATCGCCATGCTGATGGGCGCCGCCGAGGTGCTGGCCGGCATGAAGGACCGGATCTCCGGCACGATCGTGTTCATCTTCCAGGCGGCCGAGGAGGGCGCGCCTCCGGGCGAGCCCTTGGGCGGCGCCGCGCTGATGGTGCAGGAGGGGGTGCTGGAGCGGTTCGGCGTCGAGGCCATCTTCGGCCTGCACGTCGTGCCGGGCGAGCCGGGTTCGATCTGGTGGCGACCGCAGGGCTTCATGGCTGCGTCCGACCGCGTCGACATCGTGCTGAAGGGCAGGCAGACGCACGGCGCCTGGCCGTGGAAGGGCGTCGACGTCATCGCCGCCTCGGCGGCCGTGGTGCAGACGGTCAACACCCTGACGGCGCGCACGGTGGACCCGACCACCACGCCGACGGTCTTCACCATCGCCACCCTGGACGCCGGGGTGCGCTACAACATCATCCCGGATCAGGCTGTGCTGTCCGGCACCCTGCGCACCTTCGACGTGGCCCAGCGCGACGCGCTGGTCGCGCGGGCGCAGGCGGCCATCGGCCATGTGGCGGCGGCGCATGGGGCGACGGCCGAATTCTCGATCCGCCAGAACGCGGCCCTGGTCTACAACGACCCGGAGCTGTCGGCCTGGCTGACGCCGGTGCTGGAGACGGTGTCTCCCGGCAAGGTGAACCCGGCCGCGTCGCCGACCACGGTGGCCGAGGATTTCAGCTATTTTCAGCAGAAGGTCCCGGGCGTCTTCTTCCACCTGGGCGCCTCGGCCGACGGCGTCGATCCCGCCGACAGCCCGCCCAATCACTCGCCTCAGTTCGACGTCAACGAGCGCGTGCTGGAGACCGGCGTACGCGCGCACGTGACGATCGCGCTGAGCTACTTGGCTCCGTGAGTCTCCCTCCCCGTCAGGGGAGGGTGGGCGGCGCGAAGCGTCGGCCGGGTGGGAGGGGCTCGGCGAGCGGCCCTCGGACCCGAGCATGCGTCGCCGCATCCCTCCCACCCGATCGCTTCGGACCCCTCCCCTGGCTGGGAGGGAAAGCTACTGTGCGAAAAACCCCCGGATCACGCGCTCATAGACGCGGGTCAGGGCCTCGAGCTCGGTGACCGGTACGCGCTCGTCGATCTGGTGCATGGTCTGGCCGACCAGGCCCAGCTCCAGCACCGGGCACAGGGCGCGGATGAAGCGCGCGTCCGACGTGCCGCCGGTGGTCGAGGCTTCGGGCCGGATCCCGGTCTCGGCCTCGACCGCGTTCTGCACCGCGCGGACGAACGGGCCGGGCTCGGTCAGGAAGGCGTCGCCGGACCACAGGTGCTCGGTCGTGACGGTGACGCCCGGCGCCTCGGCCGCCTTCGCCCGTTCGTCCAGCCAGGCCATCAGGCTCTCGCCGGTGTGGTTGGGGTTGAAGCGGATGTTCAGCCGCCCCCGCGCCTCCGCCGGGATCAGATTGGTCGCCGTGTTGCCGACGTCCAGCGTGGTGATCTCGAGGTTGGAGGGCTGAAAAGCCGTGAACCCGTCGTCGAGGCGATGATCCGCCAGTTCGGACATCAGTCGTGCCAGCACCGGCGCCGGGTTTGCCGCGCGGTCGGGATAGGCGACGTGCCCCTGCCTGCCCTTCACCGTGATCCAGGTGTTCAGCGAGCCGCGGCGGCCGATCTTGATCATGTCGCCGAGGCGCTGCTGCGACGACGGTTCGCCGACTATGCAGGCGTCGATCCCCTGACCCTCGGCCTGCAGCGCCTGCACCACGCGCTTGGTGCCGTGCAGCGCCGGGCCTTCTTCGTCGCCGGTGATCAGAAAGGACAAGCTGCCCGGCACGTCGCAGGCCGCCAGCACGCGCGACACCGCCGCGACCCAGGCGGCGATCCCGCCCTTCATGTCCACGGCTCCGCGCCCGATCACCACGCCCTCGCGCAGCTCGGCCTCGAACGGGTCGGCCGACCAGGCCTCCGGGGCGCCCGTCGGCACCACGTCCGTGTGGCCGGCGAAGCAGAGGTTCGGCCCGGCGGTCCCGCGTCGGGCATACAGGTTTTCGATGCCCTCGAACGGCATCCGCCGTACGGCGAACCCCATTCCCTCCAGCAGGGCGTGCAGCATGTCCATCGCCCCGGCGTCCACCGGCGTCACCGAGGGGCGGCGGATCAGGTCGCGGGTCAGCTGGACGGGATCGATGGGGACGACGCTCATGGACTCGTGCTTTAGGGGCAGTCCGCAAAGGGAAAAAGGCCCATGCCCAAGATCGACGTCCACGCCGCACCCACCGGGCACGGCACCGGCTACCCGGAGCCGTTCGCCGAGCCATGTAAGCCGCGCCGCCGGTGGCGCTTGGGCGACGCCGTCGGCCTGGACCAGTTCGGGGTCAATCTGCTGCGCCTGCCCGCCGGCGCCTGGTCCAGCCAGCGTCATTGGCACGAGGGCGAGGACGAGTTCGTCTGGGTGCTGGAGGGCGAGGTCGTGCTGGTCGAAGACGCGGGCGAGACGACCTTGCGCGCCGGCGACTGCGCGGGATGGAAGGCGGGCGTGCGCGACGGTCACTGCCTGCAGAACCGCTCCGGGGCCGAGGTCGTCCTGCTGGAAGTCGGCACGCGCAAGGCCGATGGCGACCGCGGCGAATACCCCGACATCGACATGACCTTCGACTCCGGCGCCTTCTATCGAAAAGACGGAACGCCGTACCCGAAACATGACCGACGCACCTGAGGCGCCGCAGCCGATCACCCCAGACGTCGCGCAGGACGCCCAGGACGCGCACGGGACCAACCCCTGGCGCAATCCCGACTTCCGCCGCCTGTGGATCGGGCGGCTGGCCGCGGTGCTGGCGATCCAGACCCAGGGCGCGGCCCTGCTCTGGCAGGTCTACGACATCGCCCGGCGCGACCATCCGATCGAGCAGGCCAGCCTGTATCTGGGCCTGATCGGTCTGGTGCAGTTCCTGCCGCTGCTGGCCCTGACCCTGCCGGCAGGCGAGATGGCCGACCGGCTGGACCGCAAGCGGACGGTGATCCTGTCGATCCTGGTCGAGGGGCTGTGCGCCGCCATCTTCCTGGCTCTGGCTCTGCACGGCAGCCCGCCGCTGTGGAGCCTGCTGGCCACCGCCGCCCTGTTCGGCGCGGCGCGGGCGTTCCTTGCGCCCGCCAGCCAGGCCTTCCTGCCGATGGTCGTGGGACGTGCCGCCCTGCCGCGCGCCATCGCCGCCCAGTCGATCGCCTTCCAGACCGGCAGCATCGCCGCCCCGGCGCTGGCGGGGTTGATCGTGGGCGTCGCCGTGCCTTACGCCTACGCCGTGGCGCTGAGCCTGTTCGCCGTCGGTCTGTTCTGCATCTCGACCATCAAGACGTCGGGCAAACCGCTGCGCGAGCGCAAGCCCTTCAGCGCGCGCGCCATGCTCGACGCGGTGAACGTGGGGCTGAAGTACGTCTGGAGCACCAAGGTGGTGCTGGGCGCCATCTCGCTGGATCTGGTCGTCGTGCTTCTGGCCGGCGTGGCGCTGCTGACGCCCATCTTCGCGCGCGACATCTTCCATGTGGGGGCGGAAGGGTTCGGGATCCTCAGGGCCTCTTTCGGCCTCGGCGCCCTGTTGATGGCCGGCTGGCTGGCGCGCTTTCCGATCGTGCGGCGGGGCGGGGCGTGGATGTTCGGCGCCGTGGCCCTGTTCGGGGTCTCGGCCCTGACGTTCGGCGTGGCGGGGTGGGGCGCGATGAGCTTCGGCTGGACCGATCTGGCCTGGGTCGCGGGCGTCGCCCTGTTCCTGGCCGGGGCGGCCGACATGATCAGCGTCAACATCCGCCAGACCCTGATCCAGCTGGCCACGCCCGACGAGATGCGGGGCCGCGTCTCGTCGGTGTCGATGCTGTTCATCGGCGCTTCCAATGAGTTGGGCGAGTTCTACACCGGCTTCGCGGTGCGCATCCTGGGCCCCATCGGCGCGGCCCTGTTCGGCGGCGCGGCGGCGATCGGTTCGGTCGGCCTGTGGAGCTGGCTGTTCCCAGGGCTCCGGAAGGCGGACCGGCTGAGCTGATCGGGCGTCCAGCCTTCCTTCCCCGCTCGCCGGGGAAGGTGGGCGGCGGAGCCGCTCGGATGGGGTGGCTGTCAGCGCGCGTGCGGTGCTGGGCGATGATCGTATGGGCCGGTGTTTCACCCCCCATCCGTCTCGCTCCGCGAGCCACCTTCCCCCGCAAGGGGGGAAGGAAACCGGCCTCACTCCGCCAGGAACCGGTCCACGATCGCGTGGAACGCCTCCGGCTGGTCGGCCATGATGAAGTGGCGCGCGCCGTCGATGCGCTCCAGCGTCAGGTCCGGCGTGCCGGCCCACTCGCGGGTCCACAGCGCGTCGGCCCGGGCGGCGGGCGCGCCGCCGTCGGCGTCGGCGGCATAGACGGCCCAGACGGGCGTGGTCATGGCCGCCAGCCCCGGCCGCGCGTCGGTGGTCATGACGTCCGAGATGGCCGCGCCCAGAGCCCGCCGGTCCGAGGCGACCGACCATTCCACCATGGCCAGGCGCGTCACCGGATCGCGGGCCAGTCCCACCGCGCCCTGGGCCTGGCCGGCGCGGAAGGCGGCGTCGTCGGGCTGGGTCATGGAGGCGGCCGCCTGGGTGGCGAAGGGCCGCGCGGTCTCCACCGTCATCCGCGGCCCGAACAGGGCGCTGAAGAAGGGCAGGCTGTCCACGCTCATGACCCGGCCGACCAGATCCGGCCGCGCCTGCGCCAGCAGCAGGGCCGACAGCCCGCCCATGGAGTGGCCGATGACCGCTGGTCGCTCCAGACCCTGCGTCTCGACGTAGGCGGTCAGGGCGTCGATCACGGGCGCGACGAAAGGCCCGTCGCCATGGGCCCACGGCTCGCCGGCGAAGCCCGCCAGCTGGACCAGATGCACCCGGTGCGTGACCGACAGCCGTTCGGCCAGCGGCCGCCACACCTCGCGGCTGGAGGCGAAGCCGGGAATCAGGATGACGTCCGGACCCTGGCCGATCACCTCGACCGAGATGCGGCCGTCACGGAAGACGGCGTCGGATGCGGCGACGGTCTGGGCCTCCGCCCTGCCGGCGATCAGGGCCGCTCCGCCGACGGCCAGGGCCAGGGCGGAGGCGGCGAACAGGGCGCGCAAAGTCGCACGCCCCGCGAAGCGACGCAGGATCATCATGGTCTTTTTTCCTTGTGGTTTGGGTCGCCCGAGAGATCAGGCGTGGGGGTTCTGGAAGACGTCTTCCACCGGCCGGGCGAACAGCACGGCGATGCGATAGGCCAGGTCCAGCGAGGGATCGTGCTTCTCGGTCTCCAGCGCGTTGATCGCCTGCCGCGACACGCCCAGCGCCTGACCCAGCTGTTCCTGCGTCCAGCCGCGCTCGACGCGCAGCAGCTTCAGCCGGTTCTTCATCGCGTGCTCCGGATGAAGGGCGAGACCACGCCGAAACAGGCCCAGAAGACGGGATAGATCATCCACGCCGAGATGTGCGGCGCGTCGGCGAAGCTCTCGCCGAAGCCCCAGAAAGTGGCCAGGGCCATGGTTGCGCCGGTCGCCGCAATGAACCGCCTGGCCGTCAGTTCGCGCACGAACTCATCGGATTCGGCCATCAGGCTGAGCGTCGCCCAGATCTGGCCGACGATCGGCGCTGAAGCGGCCGCCGCCAGCGCCCAGCCGGCGGGCTGTGTTTCTGCGTCGTCCCAGGCGCCGGTCATGGCGAAGACCATGACGGCGACGTAGCCGGTCATGAAGGCGATCGTGCGGAACACATATCGCCGGGCGGCGGGGGTGAAGGATGCGGAGGTCATGTCATGTCTTCCTGACGCGATGTCAGGTCAACATGACATAAGGCAAATGTCAGGTCAACCGGACTTTTCGTCAGGATCGCCTGACGTCAGTTCCGCCGCCGCTGCGCCGCCTGCCAGGCCTCGAACTCATCCACCACGTCCGACTGACGCAAGACCTTGCCATAGGGGTCGACGACATAGTGGGCCCCGGCGGGCAGGGCGATCTCGCCGCGGCCGCCGGTCATGGGCACGGTCTGCACCTGACCCCGCACCTCGATCTCGACCGGCAGGGGGAAGGGCGCGCCGTTCCCGGTCTTCCATTCCAGCATCAGCCGGTCGCCCTCGCGCGTCTCGACCAGGTCGGGGATGGCCGCCTGGTACAGATAGCCCTCGAAGAACCAGTCCAGATCCTGGCCCGTCACCTGGTTGACGATGTCCATGTATTCGCGGGTCGAGGCGAAGCGCGGCTCGAAATTGCCCGGACGCGGATCGTCGCGGCCATAAATCAGCAGCCGCAGCGAGCGGTAGAAGGCGTCGTCGCTGATCAGGTGCCGCAGGGTGTGCGCCACCAGCGAGGCCTTGTCGTAGACGTCGTTGCCGGGGCCGGCGACGCTGGTCTCCTCATCGGTGATCGTGCGGCCGGAGACGATGGGGTGTTCGTTGCCCAGCCCCAGGCGCTGGCCCATCAGTTCGGCCTGGAAGAGGCGGTCGCCGTGCAGCCAGCGCAGATAGAGCGGCTGCATGTAGGTGCCCAGCCCCTCGTGCAGCCAGATGTCGTCCAGCGCGACGTGCGTCATCTGATTGCCGAACCACTCGTGCGCCAGCTCGTGGTGCAGCAGCCAGTCATAGCCCTTGTGGTCCTTGCGGTACTGGTTGCCATAGGCGTTCAGCGTCTGGTGCTCCATGCCCAGGTGCGGGGTCTCGACCACGCCCATCTTCTCGTCGCCGAACGGATAGGGGCCGATCATCTCCTCGAAGAACTGCAGCATCAGGGGGAACTCGGCGAACAGGTCATCGACCTTGGCCTGGTCGTCCGAGCGCAGGTGCCAATAGCTCATCTGGATGTCGTTGCCGAACCGGCTGCGATAGGTCGCGGTCTTCTCCACGAACGGCCCGACGTTGATGGAGATGGCATAGGTGTTCATCTGTCCCGCCGACCAGCTCCAGGTCGTGGTGCCGTCGCCGTTGTCGCGCTTGCCGGTCAGGCGGCCCGGACCCGGCGCGGCCAGGTTCGAGGGCACGGTGAAGTGCATGTCCACCCGGCGCGGCTCGGCCGTCGGCCAGTCGATGCAGGGCCAGATCATGTCGCAGCCGTCGCCCTGAACCGCCGTGGCGATCCACGGCTCGCCGCTCGGAGCCGTGCGCCACACCCAGCCGCCGTCCCAGGGCGCGTTGCGCGCCGGGTGGGGCACGCCGGCGTATTTGACCCGCACCTGCACCGCCTGCCCGGCGCGCAGGCGGCGGGGCAGGGTGACGGTCATCCGCCCTTCCGGATTGGTCCAGGCCGAGCGGGGCAGGGCACGGCCGTCGATGGCGACTTCCGACACGTCGAAGCGCACGTCCAGGTCCAACACCAGACGCTCCAGGGGGGCCGTGGCGGTGAAGTCCAGTGTCGATACGCCCTCGATCGACCTCGTCTCCGGAAGGATCTTGAACGCGAGATCGGCCTTGTCGAACCGCATGGCCTCCTGCTCCGGCGCGCGGGGCCGGCTGCTGTCGCGGGTCCATTCGGTGGAGGTGCGCTGGGCCGGGGCGTCCTGCGACAAGGCGGCGGTCGTCAGCGACAGCCCGGCGGTCAGCGCCAAGGCGGCGGTCAAGGTCTTCTTCATCGGGCTTCCTCTCAGCGGCGCGGACGCAGGCGATCGACCAGCGGATCCTGGCGCAGCACCTTGTTGTCGGGATCGATCACCACCACGGCGTCGGCCGGCACGTCCAGCGAGCCGCGGCCGCCCGTCATCGGCACGGTCCGCACCTGGCCGTTGACCGAAATCTCAAGCGGCATGGGGAAGACGCCGGCGGGCGTGGACCAGCTCAGGTCCAGCCGGTCGCCCCGACGCGTCTGGGTCAGCACCGGCAGCGACGCCTCATACAGATAGGCGTTGAAGAACCAGTCGTAGTTCTGGCCCGTCACCTCGTTGACGATCTGATTGTACTGCGGCGTCGATCGGATCTGGGGCTCGAAATTCCCCGGCCGCGGGTCGGCGCGCCCATAGGTCAGGATGCGCAGGGATTCGTAGAAGTCCTCGTCGCCCAGCGTCATGCGCAGGGTGTGCGCCACCAGGGATCCCTTGGAATAGATGTCGCCGCCCGGCCCGCCCGGCCGATTGTAGACGTCGTTCACCGTCTTGGGCGTCCGCGACACGATCGGCGCGCGGTTCAGCAGGCCCTCGCGCTGGTCGGCCAGTTCGCGCTGCATGTAGCGGTCGCCGCGCAGCCAGCCCGCATAGAGCGGCTGCATGTAGCTGCCCAGGCCCTCGTGCAGCCACATGTCGTCGGCGTTCCAGTTGGTCAGCTGGTTGGCGAACCATTCGTGCGCGAACTCGTGCTGCAGCAGCCAGTCATAACCGCGGCCGTCGATCCGGTACTGGTTGCCGTAGGCGTTCAGCGTCTGGTGCTCCATGCCCAGGTGAGGCGTCTCCACCACCCCCATCTTCTCGTCGGCGAACGGGAAGGGGCCGATCACGGCTTCAAAGAAGTCCAGCATCTGCGGGAACTCGGCGAACAGCCGTTCCACGTCCTCCGGCTTGTCGGACTTCAGATGCCAGAAATGCATCGGGATCTCGTTGCCGAACCGGCTCTGATAGGTCGCGGTCCGCTCGACGTAAGGGCCGACGTTCAGCGTGATGGCATAGATGTTGGGCCGCTTGATCGACCAGGCCCAGGTCGTGGTGCCGTCGCCGTTGTCCGTCTTGCCCTGGAACGTGCCGGGCCCGGGCGCCGAGACGGTGGAGGGCACGGTGAAGCGCACGTCCGCCCGCGCCGGCTCGCCCGCCGAGTTGTCGATGCACGGAAACAGCAGGTCGCATCCGTTCAACTGGAACGCCGTGGCCACCCACGGCTCGCCGGTCGGGGCGGTGGCCCAGACCACGCCGCCGTCCCACGGCGCGCGCGGCGCGACGCGCGGGCTGCCGGACCATTTGACGCCCAGGCGCACGGTCTGACCGGCGGCCAGCGCCCGCGGCAGCTGGGCCGTCAGCCGCCCCTGCGGATTGCTCCAGCGCTCGCGCGGCACGACCACGCCGTCGACCGTGACCTCCGACACGTCGAAGACCGTGTCCAGCTCGACCGACAGTTTGTCGGTCGGGGCCAGCACGCCGAACTCCAGCACGCTCTCGCCCCGCACCGCCTTCTGCTCGGGCAGGACGGTCAGGTGCAGGTCCAGCTTGTCGAACCGCACCGCCTCCTGCTCAGGCGCGCGGGGATTGTCCGTCTCCAGCGTGAAGGGGGTGGAGGTGCGCGGCGCGTCCTGCGCCATGGCCGCAGTGGGGGCGGTCACGGCGACGGCCAGGCAGGCGGCGGCGATCAGGGCGAGACGGGAAGCGGCCACGGCGGACTCCTCGAAAATCGGGCCCGCCGACCTTAAGCGGCGCTTTGCAAAAGGGGAGTCGTCGCGGCCACCATTACGGAATGGTCATGAAGCCGCATGCGCAAACAAGGACTGCATCCGCGTTGAGTGTTGATGATGCGCCACATTCCTTTCGTCATTCCGGGCAAGCCGCCTTGGCGGCGGCGACCCGGAACCCAGCGGCGCGCGAGGGCGCGAACCTGCCGGGAGCACAGGTCGCGGCGGCGTTGGCGGCTTCATCCCCACAGGCGGTGTTTCGCCGCCTTCGCGGCGCCGCCGGGTTCCGGGTCTCCGCTACGCTGCGCCCGGAATGACGAAAGAGACCAGGGCCAAAGCTCAACGGGGAGGAGACGAACAAAAAAGGCCGGCGTTTCCGCCGGCCTCTTCGGAACTCGATGTCGTCGCCGGATCAGGCGGCGGCGTTTTCGGCCAGTTTGGCGCGGACCTGGCGCCTGATGCGCTGGGCGGTCGGCGACAGCTGCTCGTCGCGGGCCTTGACGATGTAGGCGTCCAGGCCGCCCTTGAAGTCGAGCGTGCGCAGCGCGGCGTTGGAGATGCGCAGGCTGAAGGTCTGGCCCAGGGCTTCCGAGGCGACCTTGACCGTCTTCAGCGACGGCAGGAAGCGGCGCTTGGTCTTGATGTTCGAGTGGCTGACCGAGTGGCCGACCATCGGGCCGACGCCAGTCAGTTCGCAACGACGAGCCATTTCGTCAGATCCTTCGCGGAGCGCCCTCGAACCGGTCGATTGCGCAATAAACAAAAGCGCGCGGAAGGGCCTCCCGCGCGAGAGGGGGCCGTATAGAGGAACGGCGCCTTGCCCGTCAAGGCTTCGGCGCCGTTCAGCCGCCGTTCAAATCCCGCCACATATGCCCCATAGCATGACCGTTCACCGTGATGGGGATCCGACGCCATGAAGACCCGCCTGCTCGCCCTGGCCGCCGTCGGCGGCGCCGTTCTGGCGCTGGGCGTCCCGGACCGTCCTTACGCCGGCATGGCGACCGTCCAGTCCCAGCCGGTGCTTCCCGGCTATTGGGAATACACGACGTCGGCCGTCGGCGTGCGCGACACCGAGCGCAAATGCGTGCGCCCGTCCGAGATCAACCGCTTCTTCGGCGGCCTGTCGACGCGTCGCTGGGCCTGCGACTATCACGTGCGTGAAGTCGGCGGCGGCAATGCGCGGTTCGAAGGCGTCTGCCGCGACCGCAAGAACCGCACCGTGCGCGTGCGCCTGTCGGGAACCTATCGCCAGGAAAGCTTCACCTTCCGCGGCGGCGCCCAGCTGGCCCGCGGCACGCCCTACCTGCCCGCCTCGATCACCGCCACCCGCCTCTCCGCCGACTGCCCGGCGGGGGCGGAGTATTTTTAAGGGCGGCGTTTTCCCTCCCCGGCAGGGGAGGGTGATCGACGCGGAGCGGCGATCGGGCGGGAGGGACGCGGCGAACCGCGCTCCGTGTCGCCCTGCACCCCCCACCCGGTCGCTGCGCGACCACCCTCCCCCTTCGGGAGGAGGGTGTATTTAAGTAAGGCCCGGGATCGCTCCCGGGCCTTTCGTTCTTCCACCGCTGAAGACGCCGATCAGGCCGCTTCGGCTTCCTCGGCCACCGGCTGGTTCGCCTTCTTGGCGCTCAGCGACTTGCCCAGCAGGGCCACGGCCGCGTCCTTGTCGATCCGGTTGGCGGCGGCCACTTCGCGGGCCATGCGGTCCAGGGCGCTCTCGTACAGCTGGCGCTCCGAGTAGGACTGCTCCGGCTGGGTGTCGGCGCGGTGCAGGTCGCGCACCACCTCGGCGATCGAGATCAGGTCGCCGGAGTTGATCTTGGCCTCATACTCCTGCGCGCGGCGCGACCACATGGTGCGCTTGATGCGGGCGCGGCCCTTCAGCGTGGTCAGGGCCTTGGTGACGATGTCCTCGCCGGCCAGCGAGCGCAGGCCCGCGGTCTTGGCCTTCTTGGTCGGCACGCGCAGGGTCATCTTCTCGTGGTCGAAGGTCACGACATAGACTTCCAGGCTCATGCCCGCGACTTCCTGGACCTCGACGGCCGCCACCTTGCCGACGCCGTGCGCCGGATAGACGACCGCGTCGCCGACCTTGAATTCCAGACCACTCTTGCTCGTCATGTCGTTCCTTTCTCGGTTCAGGGACGGAGCGCCGCGCGCCCGCGAATGCTTCGACAATGCGTCGCCCGCCGCCGGATCGCTCCGTCGGGGGTCAGGCGCCTGTCTTCAGCTGCGGAAACGGATCACCAAACCTCTGACCGCCTCGGCTCTTCGGCCGAGGTTCTGTCGCAAACGGGGCCGAACACGATCCGTCGCCGGATGCTCGACCAAGGGCGGTAACCTATCACAAAACCGCAAGATTTCAAAACGGCGGGATCGTGGCGCCGCTCAGGGCCGCGATTCCTCACCTCGAACGGCCAGGCGGCCGTGCAGGGTCCAGACCGCGCCGATCAGGGCCAGGCACAGGGCCAGCGCCACCCATTCCGTCCGCTCGCCGGGCGCGGCCGCCAGGGCCGGCAGGTGCACCAGCGGGATCCACGCGGCGAACATCAGGCCGACCAGGGCCGCGGCCGGGCGCGCCGCGACGCCGCCGATCAGGGCCAGCCCCGCCGCCACGTTCGCCGCCCCGGTGACCCACGGCCACAAGGCCCGGCCGGGGATCCAGTCCGGGATCATCCCCGCGATCGCCTCGACATAGGTCCAGTGCACGCCTCCGAACAGCACCAGCATGGCGCCGATCGCCAGCCGGCATCCGATCCTGACGGCCGCGCGGTCCGGCAGGGCGATCAGCAGCGCGGCCGAGGCGATGCCCAGCACCTGCATCGCCGGAACCCAGGCCAGCGGATTTCCCGCATCGGCCGCCAGGGCCGGCGCGCGCACGATCAGGTTCACCGCGCCGGGGACCAGGGCGACGGCCAGGGCGGCGATCCGCGCGCTGCGCGGCCAGGCCAGCAGCAGGCCCAGAACCAACAGCTGCACCCCCTCCAGCATCGGCCAGGGCGGGCCCGCGTCGGGCACCGGAAACAGCCCGTCGATCACGTGATTGAACGCGAGCGCGATCACGCCGAAGCCGGCGATGCCCGCCGCCATCGTCAGGCGGCCGGGAAGTTTCCAGTCCGACGTCGCGTCGCGCATGTCCCAAGCTCCCGGCGCGACCCTATCACGGCGAGGTGGGCCGGCGCCGAACCTCGGCTCAGGATCCCCGGCCGGGCTTGTCGCTGAAATATTTCTCGAACTTGCCGGTCTCGCGCTCGAAGGCCTCGGCGTCGGCCGGCGGCGTGCCCTTGACCGTGATGTTGGGCCAGATCCGGGCGAAGTCGGCGTTGACCTTCAGCCATTTCCCGTCCGGCTCGTCTTCGGTGTCGGGCTTGATGGCATCGACCGGGCATTCCGGCTCGCACACGCCGCAGTCGATGCATTCGTCGGGCGCGATGACCAGGAAGTTCTCGCCTTCATAGAAGCAGTCGACCGGGCACACCTCGACGCAGTCCATGAATTTGCAGCGGACGCAGGCGTCGGTGACGATGTAGGTCATGCGCGGGCGCAAACGCTGTGGCTGAGACGGACGCGGCAAATGACCCCGCGCGCCCTTGCTGTCAACCGCGCGGGCGTCGCGGGCGTCGGTTGGGCGAAACCTGTTTGACCACCGGCTCGCGCGGCGGCCCCTCGACGATCGGCGGATCGGCCAGGGCCAAAGCCGCCTCCAGCAGGGCTCGTATCGGGCCGGAGTCCAGATCGGACGCGTCGATCAGGCGGATGTGCCGCGCCCGCGTCCCGCCGCCCCTGAGCAACCGCTCCGGATCTGGAAGGCGGGGTCCGTTCTTGAGGAAGAACAGACTGGCCCAGCGCGGATAGACGGCGATGGACGCCACGGCGTCGGAGGCGCGATCACTCGGCCCAAACCCCACGGCCAAGGCGTTGGGACCGTCGTAGATCAGGATGTGGGCGCCGGCCAGCCGCAGCCGCAATCGTCCGACGGCCGCCCGCGCCACCGCGGCCACCCCCGGCGTGAATTCCGCCAGCATCTCTTCCAGGCGCCGCTCGACGGAGGCTTCGGTCATGCGCCCCTCCCGCCCCCTCATATCAGAGATCCATCCGGTGAGGGATTCACGGCGTACAGGGCCCGTTTCCGAGTCGGGCTTGATGGCGTCGGCTCTCCCGCTCAGTGGTCGTAGGTCTTGTAGGTGCAGAGGAAACGCACGTTGACGTCGCTGTCGATGACCCGCGACAGACTGGCTTCGCGCAGCGCGCCGACGGGCAGGGTGCGGTCGTTGGCCTGGGGTCTCCATCGGCACCCGTTTTCGTCGCACCGCACCAGCCCCCGCGGATAGGCGGCCCGAAAACGCGCCTCGTACCGCCGCACGTCGTATCCCGGCAGCATGGCCGCCAGGATGTGGGCCTGTCCGCCGCTAGACGTCACATCGACGCTGACCGGCGCGCTTTCCAGGAAGCGGAACCCCCCTGGCGCAAGGGACCGTTCGACGTTCGAAACGCCCATGAAGACCTCTTCGGTCGCCTCAAGCACCGTCGCGGACCGCCACCTCGCTTCAAGGGCCGAGATGTTGGCGGGACAGGCGGGCGCCCCGCCTGCGCGAGCCAGGGTCGCGGCGTCCGGAAAGGCGGGCTCAGGCGTACGACTGAAGTAGAAGGACTTCTCCTCGCCTCCCTGGACGGTCGTCCATTCGAACCCGTGCAGGCCCTCGGTGACCTCGATGGCGTCGCTCGTGCCGAAGGCGATCCGGCTGGCGCTGCGGCGTGTGATGGGCTGACGGGTTCCGGCGGTCTCGTTGACGAGGACGTCGCCCTCGACGCGATAGACGGCGTGGCTGTCGAGCGTTCCGTCGGACTTGAACGAATCCAGCCTGAGCCTGTCGCCCGGAACGACCCAGCTGTAGCGCCTCACCAGACCGTCGTAGGCCTGCCACCACCCCACCTCCACCAGCGTCGCATAGGCGCCCCACTTGGCGACGTGGGGATCCTGAGCGGCCTGTTCGATCACGGGAGGAGCGGCGGCGAGCAGCAGGGCGTCGAACATCCATCATCCCTCCAGTGTGTGCACGCAACCTTGGGTCAGATCGTGACTTCGCGCAAACTGCTCAAACCTGATCGTGGTCGCCCGCGGCTTCGACGTCGCGATAGAGGTTTCGCGCCTCCTGCGTTGGGCCGCGTCGGTCGCCGAAGGCCAGCACCTCGATCTCCCTAAGACGCGCCCCGGCGGAAAACAGCAGCACGTCGCCGGGGTGGACCGAGCGGCTGGGCTTGTCCAGGCGGGTCTGGACGCCGCGGTGGGTCAGCCGGACGCGCCCGGCCTCCACCATCGCCGCCGCCGCCGACCGCGTCTTGGCGAACCGGGCGCGCCACAGCCAGACGTCGATGCGGCAGGCTTCGGTCACGACGCCGCGCTCTTCGCATAGACCGCGGACAGCCTCCGGTACTGCGGAGAATTGAAGGCCACGACCGTCGCCACGACGCCCAGCGCCCCGGCGACGGTGAAGATCAGCGCCATGCCCCGCGCCGGTCCCGTGCCGAACCAGGCGCCGATCGCCGCCGCCCCCGCGCCGCCGTCGGACATGAAGGGGATCACCACGAACTGGGCCAGGGGTCCGATCAGAAAGGCCGTCAGGGGACTGGCCGCCTGCTCGACCGACTGGGCGAAGCCGAACACCCGCCCCTGCCGCTCGAACGGCACGACCTTTTGCAGAGTGGTGTGCTCCGCCGCCTCGGCCACCGGCGTGATGAAGAACCACACGAAACAGCCGACGCCCAGCAGCCAGATCCACGGCTGGACGGTGAACAGGGCGCCGGCCGTCCACGCCGCCAGGTTGACCAGCATCAGCGTGCGCAGCGGGCTCTTGCCCAGTCCCGTGCGGGAGATCACCAGCCCCGCCAGGATGAAGCCGCTTGAGACGCAGCCCAGCAACAGCCCCCAATGCTGGACCGCCATCATCGACAGGGCATAGGCGTCCAGCAACGCCATGAAGACGCCGCCGAGAAAATTGTTGAACGTGGCGAACAGGATCAGGGCGAACAGGCCGGGCACGGCCCCGACCACGGCCAGGGTGCCCTTCAGATCGACGCGCCGCCGCCCAGGCGTGCCGTCCGCATTGGTCGACGCCGCCCGGGGATCGGGCTCGTCCACGCCCACGAACCGAAGATGCCCGAAGGCGGCGGTCGTCAATGTCAGCGCGAACGCCAGCGTCCCCTCCATCCCCGTCCGCGCCACCAAGAAGCCGGAAATGACCGACGTCGTCAGAAAGCCGATCCCGGTCACCATGCCGACCAGCCCGTTGGCCCTGTCGCGCCGATCCTCGGGCACCAGCACGGTCACCAGAGTCGGCAGGGCGATCGCTCGGATGTTCCCGGCGATGACGCCGACCATCGTCACGGCGATGAAGGCCCACAGGGCCGGGCTCGCCACGTCGCGTCGCGCGGCCTCGGGCGTCAGGACCAGGATGCCCAGGGCGACGGCATACAGGCCGGCCGACGCCGCGCTGGACGCCAACATCACCCGCTTCTTGCGGTGATGGTCCACCAGGCTGCCGAACCAGATCGCCAGCCCCGCGGTCAGCACCAGATAGAGCCCCGCGATCATGCTGGTCGCGAACACCGACCGCGTCTCCAGATAGACCCAGAACGTCAGGGCGAACCACACCGTGAAATTGGTGACGTTGGCGACCAGGTTGTTGGCCAGCAGATGGCGGAAGGGGGTCATGCGGCTCTGCAAAGCGCGTGTGGCCGTGCGGTTCAAGGGTCCACCTCCAACCTCCGCTCATCCCGGCGAACGCCGGGACCCAGTTCTTTGGGCGAAAAGTTCTGCCGACTTCGCAGGAACCCGCCTGCAAGACCGGCCGTCTGAAATCACTGGGTCCCCGCTTTCGCCGGGATGAGCGGATCTATTGGGTCGATTTGCGCCTCTGCCGCCGTCTCTTTCGCGGAGCAGGCGCGGGCGCGGTCAGGGCCGCAAGGGCCGCGAAGGGCGAGGCTTCCACCACCCTGACCAGTCGCGCCTCCGGCTTCGACCGCGCTGCCCGCAACGCCTTCGCCAGCCCCTCGGCCTGGCCCTCCGTCAGCCCCAGTTCGCCCAGCGCCGCCGCGTCCAGCCGCCCCTGACCGGCGGCGCGCAGCTCCGCCATCCGCTCCAGCGCCTCCAGCGGCAGGGTCAGTCCGCCCGCCGCGCGCAGGCCCCGCGCCGACAGGGCGCGGGGAGCCGCCGGGACGGCCTCCTGGCGCGCCCAGAAGGCCTGGGCGAAGCCGCGCCCCCGCGCCTTTTGATCCGACGGCAGCCAGACGGAGTGCGCGCCCACCCGCACGCCGAAGGTCTTCAGCGTGCGGCGTTCGACCTGGCTCAGGGCCGACAGCTCGCCTTCCACGTCGCGGCGCGGCAGAACGCCGCCCATCTCAACCAGTCGAAACGCCAGCCCGCGGGTCAGCCCCTTCAGCCCGCCGCTCTCCAGCGCCCGCCTCAGCCGCGACAGACCGCGCAGCGCGCGCCCCGCCTCCTGCGCCAGCCAGGCCTCGATCCGCCGCCGGGCCCGTTCGCGCGCCGCCTCCGCGCCCTGATCGCCGATCAGCCGCACGCGCGGCGACCACGGGTCGTCGTTGACCACCCGCGCCACCAGTTCGCCGCGCCATGTCGCCGATCCGTCGGGCAGCACGGCGAAGGCCTCGTCCGCATCGGCCGCCAGCCGGCCCAGCCGCCGCGCCACCTCCGGCTCCACCGCCCGCTGCGCCAGCCGACGTTGCGACGGATGCGCGCCCGCGTCCCCGTCCGCGACGAAGCGCAGGCCCTCGATCCGGCCCAGTTCCGTCCCCTCGATCGACACGGCGCCGCTTGCGTCCACCTGCACCGCCGCCTCGTCCTCGGCGTGCAGGGCGCGCATCAGGGCGGTGGTCTTGCGGTCGACGAACCGCGCCGTCAGCCGCGCATGCAGGGCGTCGGACAGCCGGTCCTCAAGCGCGCGGGTCCGCTCGCGCCAGTGTGCCGCGTTCTCCAGCCAGTCCGGGCGCGCGGCGACGTAGGCCAGGGTGCGGATCCCCGCCAGCCGCGCCGACAGCTGGTCGATCTGCCCGTCCTCGTGGTCCAGCCCGCGGAACCGCTTGGATATCCAGTCCTCCGGCAGCCGCCCGTTCGGGCCGATCAGGGCGTGGAACACCTCCATCGTCAGCTTGAAGTGCTCGTCCGCCGTCGTCTTCTGAAAGTCGGGCACCTGACAGGCGTCCCACAGCCGCATAAGGCTGCCGCGCGACCGCGCGATCCGCTGCACCTCCTCGTCCTGCACCGCCCGGCGCAGCAAGGTCTCGTCCAGCGCCTGACCGGTAAGGTGCAGCCCCGGTCGGCGCGGCGGCTCGGTCAGCGACCGCAGCAGGTCGGGCAGGCTGTCGAAATCCAGCTTGCCGTTGCGCCACTCCGCGCCTTCCACCGGATCGAACCTGTGCTCGACCACCTGTTCGACCAGATCGTCGTCCAGATCCTCGGCCTCGCCGGTCACGCCGAAGGTGCCGTCGCGCAGATGCCGCCCGGCGCGGCCGGCGATCTGGCCGATCTCGTGCGCATGCAGCCAGCGGGTGCGCCGCCCGTCGAACTTCCTCAGGCCCGCGAAGGCCACATGGTCCACGTCCATGTTCAGGCCCATGCCGATGGCGTCGGTCGCCACCAGAAAGTCGACCTCGCCCGACTGGAACAGCTCGACCTGGGCGTTGCGCGTGCGCGGGCTCAGCGCGCCCATGACGATGGCGGCGCCGCCCCTCTGGCGCCGGATCAGCTCGGCGATGGCATAGACCCGCTCGGCCGAGAACGCGACGACGGCGCTGCGGCGCGGCAGGCGGGTCAGCTTCTTGGGCCCCGCATAGCTGAGCGTGGACAGCCGGTCGCGCGACTGGATCTCCACCTCCTCGACCAGCCGCCGCATCAGCGGCTCCATCGTCCCGGCGCCCAGGAACATGGTCTCCTGCCGCCCGCGCGCGTGCAGCAGCCGGTTGGTGTAGACGTGGCCCCGCTCCGGATCGGCCACCAGCTGGATTTCGTCGACCGCCAGGAAGTCGACCGACCGCTCCATCGGCATGGCCTCGACCGTGCAGACGTGAAAGCGCGCGTGCGGCGGGCTGATCTTCTCCTCGCCGGTGACCAGGGCGACCGAGGCCTTGCCGGTCCGCGCGACGATCCGCTCATAGATCTCGCGCGCCAGCAGCCGCAACGGCAGGCCGATCATCCCCGATCCGTGACCCAGCATCCGCTCGACCGCCAGATGGGTCTTGCCGGTGTTGGTGGGGCCCAGAACCGCGACGACGCGACCCGGCGCCCGGCCTGTGCCGCGGTCGCTCATGATGGGAAGAAGGTGGCGCGCCGCCGCCGGTTCCTCAAGCGTCGCCGCGCCCGTCATGGCGACGCTTAACGTCGCGGGCGCGACGTCCGGAACAGGGGCGAAACGAATCAGGACCGAATCACCGACGCGGCTCGATTCCCGATCCGTTCACCGCAAGATATTGTATCTTAAGTCCGATTAACCACAACCGGAAAACGTTGAGGCCGGAACGCTCCGCGCTTCCCCTGACCCCCGCCATCCGCTAGAGCCTGATCGGCATCGGTGGAACCGCTTCGCGGTTCCGCCGATGCCGTGAATCAGGCTCCAGCATGATGCTGGAGCGCATTCCGCGCTGAGTTGGACTGCGTCCAACTCAGCCGAATGCGCTCTACGTCACCCGCCGACGGCCCCGTAGCTCAGCTGCATAGAGCAAGGCTTTCCTAAAGCCGAGGTCGCAGGTTGGAGTCCTGCCGGGGTCGCCATTGATCGGTTCCAGCCACCGGGCCGCTCGCCGGACGCGGTTCAAAACCAGCGGACCGTTGTTTTCACTGCTGCGCCCTGCCGACCGCACCGGACGATGGTTGCTCCGGCAGATGCGTTGACTTGGCGCCGCTGGGTTTCTTGACGAAGTCCGCGAGCCTTTTGCCGTCCACTCCAGCGGTCACGACGTGAACCGGGTCGGAGGTGCGGCGCGCGTCGGTTATGGCGTAGATCGCGACGAACAGACTGGCGATCGCAAGCAGCAGCGAGAGCTGTGTGACCAGTTGCGCCTGACGGTTTTCCTCACCGGCGATCTTTGACGCCAGGCTTTCGATCACGGGTTGGAAATCCACGGCGGCGGCTTGCGCATGAGCCCCCGGCAGCGCCAGGCGGCCGATCACCTGATTCAGCGGCTGGGCGGCCGTGTAGAAGCCATGCGCCGTTCGCAGCAGCTTAAGCACGGGCATGTGCCACCGGAACAGCGTGCTGTACGCCACGGCAACCCCACTGAGACAAATGCCGGCGGCGATCATCGGCAATTGCGCCATCTCGCGGAGTATCGCCCTCATTTCCTCCGGTTGAGGGACCAACCAAGGCGGCGTGCCCGACGGCGCGATCGGAAGGTCACTGCTGAGAATCATCGCCAGCACGAACGTCGCCATCCCGGCGAGCAGCGCCGAGATGGGAAAGCCCAGCAGACTCGCGGGGCCGAGCCTGGCTTGCCTCTGGCGGTGTCTGACCACCTGGAAGGTGACCACTCTCTCGAGGTTCAGATAGTTGCGTCTGAGGCAACTCAACGCCGGCCGTGCCGCCTCTCCTGCAGGCGCCTTCTTCGCCGCCGCAACCGCGCATGTCAGGCTCGCCTCGGTGAGCGCTCCCTGGCGGAAGACGTCATCCCAGCCCGTCGGATCAAGCTCCACCGGGTTCAGCATCAGCACCGCCGTGGGCTTGAGCGTCTTGCGCCGCCCCATGCCGGGCAGATGGTGGTGATAGTGGGTGTGGCCGAACAGACCCTTTGCGATCATGCAGACGAGATAGGCGAGCTCGTCGAGGTCTTCTTCAATGAAGCCTGCCGATGGATCGACTTGGATCTGGACCACCATCAAGCCGTCTGCCCGACCAAGGGCCGTGGCGCCGAGGAAGGCGTCACGGTTCGGCAAGGTCGGCGTGCTGGTCGCGCGCTGATCCACGACGTACGGCTTGATGACGTCTGGCGTGATTTCCTGCCTACGTGTCGGAAGGTCGGCGATCATCGGTGCGGCCGCGATAGGCCGCCAGTCCAGGAAATAATGGATCTTGGCCGACTGGGGGGCGGTGGGGGCTACCGGTCCCGCCTGGGCGGCTGTCGTCAGCGAAAGTTGCCTATCAGCATTTCAAGCATCGGCGCAAAAACGCGATACTTGATGTTTGGGCGCCCGCCCTTCCAAACGATCTTGACGACGCGATCGTCGATCAACGCGTTGACCGCCTGTTTCTGGTCGGCCGACAGCTTGTTGTATTCCATGATCTTTTCCGACTTGACCCGGCGTTTGAGGTCGTCGGTGACGGCGAAAAGATCCCTGGTCTCGGGTTGCACCAGAACGTCGGTCATGCTGCCCCTCTCGCCGCCGCTGCCCGCCTCGTGTGACACGCCAGGTGTGATCATGGCAATCCGGCTATTGCTGGTATCTGAGTGGGCTGAGCGGCTTATCCAAAGGTTTGAGGCTCTTCGTCCAGTCATGATCGTCCGATCGTCTCAAGATCACGTTAAGGCGCGCTCGGCACGGCAAGATGGCGGCGCATTACGGTCTTGCAACCGCGATCGCGCCGCTGCGGCGTGGGGCGAAACGCACGAATGCCCGTTGGGATCAGTGAGGGCCGTTCCTCTCGAGCGCAGCGAGTGACGCGTGATCACCGCCACTTGCGTCCCTCGCCGTGCTTGCCGACGCTCTGCCATTCGTCAGGCGCGGCCCCGCGGCGCCATTGCTCGACGACCATCCAGCCCTTCAGCGGACGCAGAACGGCCAGACAGGCGGCGGCCAGCAGCGGGAAGGTGACGATCAGGTGCGCCCAGATCGGCGGCTGCACGATGAACTCGAACGCCATGAAGGCCACCATGCCCAGCGTCCCCACCAGGCTCATGCCGAAAAACGCCGGGCCGTCGGCCGGGTCGGCGAAGCCGTAGTCCAGGCCGCAGTTCGGACAGGCGTCGCGGATCTTCAGAAAGCCGCGCAGCAGGGGCCCCTCGCCGCAGCGGGGACAGCGGCACCGCAGGCCCAGCCAGAGGGCGCTGGTCCGATCGGCTGGTGAAGGCTTGGGCGTCATGAACGATCAGGTGCGCTCCCTCGTCCATGGGCGCAAGCCTCCGGGCGCATCGCGTCGGGTTGCGGACATGTTGCGGTGCAACAACTTCAGGTAACAATGGTTGACGAGATGATCGGGCAGGCGCACATCGACGCCGGGGAGAGCGGAAATGTTCAAGTCGATCATGCATTTGCTGAAACGGCCGTTTTGCGGCCACGTGTTTCATCACAGCCGCAGCCGCCCGGGCTGGATCGTCTGTCAGCACTGTCGTCTGTATCGGCGAGGCTGAGCCGGGTCACCTCCTGTTAACCGCGATGAAACCGCCCGCGCGCCAGGGTGCGCGCGCATGTCCGCGCGCCGCACCTCCCGCCGGGTTCTGAACTCGACCGTGGCCCTGGCCGCGGCCGGGGCCGTGGCCCTGTCGCCGGTCCTGCCGCTGGCTCAGGAATACCAGCCCGCAGCCCTCGATCCGGTCGCCATCCGCGTCGGCGCGACCGCCGACTACACCCGCCTGGAGTTCGCCGGCGTGGTCGGGGCCCGTGCGCGCGTGACGATCGACGGCCGCCGCGTGGTCGTGCGCATCGGCACGACGGCCGCCCCCGACGTCTCACGGCTTAAGGTCGATCCGCCCGCCGGCGTCGAGGCGGTGGAGACGCGCGCCGTTCAGGGCGCGACCGAACTGGTCCTGACCCTGACCGAGGGCGCAGAGGCCCGCACCGGCGTCGCCGACGGCGCGGTCTTCCTGAACCTCTACGCCCCCGGCCGCGCGCCGCAGACGGCGGAGGCCGAGCCCGCGCCCGCGACCGCCGTCGCCGCCGTCCCCGTCCGAACCCAGGCGACCGCCGACGCCCTGACCCTGACCTTCGACTGGCCTCAGCAGGTGGGGGCGGCGGTGTTCCGGCGAGGCGACGCCGTCTGGGTGGTGTTCGACGCGCCCGCCAAGCTGGGCCTGGCGCCCGGCGCCTACCTGGGCCCCGCCGGCCCCGCGCGCTGGGCGGCCGGCCCGGACTACGTCGCGCTCCGGATCGAGGCTCCGAAATCCCTGCAGGTCGCCGCCTCGGCCGACGGCGGCTCCTGGACGGTCCGGCTGGGCGACGGGGCCGTGGCGTCGGGCGGCGTTTCGGTCGATCGCGATCCGTCCGGCGAGCCCTCGCTGGTGTTCAACATGGCCGGATCGGGCCGCGCGGTCTGGCTGACCGACCCGGTGGTCGGCGACCGCTTCGCCGCCGTCACGGCGATCGGCCCGGCCAAGGGCTTCGGCCAGCGCCGCCGCACCATGGACCTGCACGTCCTGCCCTCGGCGCAAGGTTTGGCGATCGAGACGGCGGCCGACGACCTGTCGATCCTGACCGACGGGGACCGGGTCATCCTGTCGCGCCCGTCGGGCCTGATCCTGTCGCCGCCCTCCGCCCTGCTGGAGGTCGCCGACGCCGGCGACGACGCCCCGCGCAAGGCCAGCCATCCGGCGCTGATCTCGCCCGACTGGGCGGCCTCTGCCGAAGGCGGCTTCGTCGCCCGTCATCGCAAGCTGCAGGCCGAGGCCGCGGAGGAGGGGGCCACCGCCGTCGACGATCCGCGCGCGCCCGTCGAGAAGCGTCTGGCCCTGGCCCGCTTCCTCGTGGGTTCCGGGCTGGGGCACGAGGCGATCGGCACGCTGAACGCCCTGGTCTCTGCACAACCGAACATGGTGGGCGAGGCCGAGGTGCGCGGCCTGCGCGCCGCCGCCCGCATCTCGATCGGCCGGCTGGACGAGGCGCTGGCAGACCTGTCCGGCGCGGCCCTGTCCGGCGATCCCTCGGCCAAGGCCTGGCTGGGCCTGATCGCCAGCCGCCAGGGCGACTGGGAGGAGGCGCGCCGCCAGTTCGCCGCCTCGGCGTCAGTAATCGACGGCTTTCCGCCCGAATGGCGCGCCCGCTTCGGCTGCGCCCACGCCCTGGCCGCGCTGGAACTGGGCGACGTGGAGGCGGCCCGGTCGCTGCTGGCCTATGCCCTCAGCCAGCCCATCGGCGCGGCGGAACAGCTTCAGATCCGCCTGGTCCAGGCGCGCCTGTTCGAAAAGACCGGCGAACTGGACAAGGCCTCGGCCGTGTTCGCCGCGGTCGGCAAGGCGCCGCTGGACTCCGTGGCCGTTCCGGCGCGCCTCGGCGTCATCCGCATCGGCCTGGCGCGCGGCACGATCGCGCCCAAGGACGCCGCGACCGAGCTGGAGACCCTGCGCTGGCGCTGGCGCGGCGACGCCACCGAGTTGGAGGTCATCCGCACGCTTGGCCAGCTGTATCTGTCTCAGGGCCTGTACCGCGAGGCGCTGACCGCGCTGCGCGCCGCCGGTCCGCGCATGGCCACCATGCCGGGCGGCATCGAGCTCCAGGCCGACGTCCAGGCGGCCTTCCGCATGCTGTTCCTCGAGGGCGGCGCGGACGGGCTGCAGCCGATCCAGGCCCTGGGCCTGTTCTACGACTTCCGCGAACTGACCCCGATCGGCGCCGACGGCGACGAGATGGTGCGGCGCCTGGCGCGACGCCTGATCGACGTCGATCTGCTGGATCAGGCGGCCGAGCTGCTGAAGTATCAGGTGGAGCAACGGCTGGACGGCGTGGCCAAGGCCGTCGTCGCCACCGACCTGGCCACGGTCTATCTGATGGATCGCCAGCCCGAGGCGGCGTTGCAGGCTATCTGGTCCAGCCGGACGACCCTCTTGCCCAACGACCTCAACGCCGAGCGCCGCGCGCTGGAGGCGCGGGCCCTGATGGATCTCGGCCGCCTGGATCATGCGCTGGAGGTGCTGGGCGACGACGCCTCGCCCGCCGCGCTGGAGGTCCGCGCCGAGGTGCTGTGGAAACAGGAGAGCTGGGCCGCCGCCGGCGCCGTCTACGAGCGCCTGCTGGGCGACCGGCGCCTGGACGTCGCCACGCCCCTGACGCCGGTGGAGGAAAGCCGGCTGATCCGCGCCGGCGTGGGCTATTCGCTGGGGAATGACGACGCCGGCCTGGCCCGCCTGGCCCAGGGCTACGCCCCCTTCGTCGATCGCGCCCGCAGCGCCGACGCCATCCGCATCGCGCTCTACGACCCGCTGACCCTGACCTCGCCGTCCGGCCTGGCCGCGGCCATCCAGAGCTCCAGCACCTTCACCGGCTGGGTCGAGGGCGCCCGGACCCGGTTCCGCGAGCGGACGCCCGCGGCAGGGCCCCAAACGCAGACGGGCGGAGCGACGCCCGCCGCTCCGCCCGCCCGTCCGGCCCCCGCGGGGGCCTGATCGCTCAAGAAGCCGAACGGCTTACTTGTTGACCGCGTCCTTCAGCGGCTTCGACACGCGGAAGCGCACGGCCTTCGAGGCGGCGATCTTGATGGTCGCGCCGGTGGCCGGGTTGCGGCCTTCGCGGGCGGCGCGGGCGGCGGTGTCGAACACGCCCAGGTTCGAGATGCGCACGTCGCCGCCGGACTTCAGCGACTTGTGGATGTTGTCGACGATGGCGGTCAGCACGCGGCCGGCGTCGGCCTGAGACACGCCGGCGTCCTTGGCGACGGCGGCGATCAGTTCGGCTTGAGTGGTCATGTTGGGTCGTTTCCGATTTTCTGCCGCCCCGACTGGGCGACTGCCGCCGGATTGACGCCGCTTTTGCTTCGCTTGGCAAGCGACTTTGCCGCTGGAACCCCCACGGGCTGGGGACTCACCCCCCGCCGGCGGCCCTCTGGAAGCTCTCGACCAGGCTGCCGGCGACCAGTCTCCACCCGTCCACCAGCACGAAGAAGATCAGCTTGAAGGGCAGGGAGATCACCACGGGCGGCAGCATCATCATGCCCATGGACATCAGCACGCTGGCCACCACCAGATCGATGACAAGAAACGGAACGAAAAGAAGAAATCCGATCTCGAACGCGGTCTTCAGTTCACTGATCATGAAGGCGGGCACCAACACCCTCAGCGGCAGGTCCTGCGCCGTCGGCGGAGCCTCGACGTTCGACAGGCGGGTGAACAGTTCCAGGTCGCCGCGGTCCACCTGGGCCAGCATGAAGGTCTTCACCGGATCGGACGCCAGATCGAACGCCTGGGGCAGTTCCATCTGCTGATCCATCAGCGGCCTGATTCCCGAATCATAGGCGTCCTGCCAGGTCGGGGCCATGACGATGGCCGACAGGAACAGGGCCAGCGACACCAGGACCGCGTTCGGCGGCGACTGCTGCATCCCCAGGGCGGTGCGCAGCAGCGACAACACCACCACGATCCGCACGAAGCTGGTCGTCATGATGACGATCGACGGCGCCAGGCTCAGCACCGTCATCAGGCCGACCAGCTGAACCACCCGCGTGGTCAGTCCCGCGCCTGTGCCCAGATCGATGTTCACCGCCGACGACCCCGCCGCCGCCTGCGCCGCCTCCTGCGCCAGCGCCCCCAGCGGCCAGACCAGACAGGCCAGGGTCACGCACAGCGACAGCAGGGCCGCGCGCTTGAGTTCGGAGGCGGTGGGGAGGGCGAACAGTCTTTCCCTCCCCCTCCGGGGGTGCTGGTCCGGGCGTATACGCCCGGCCTGCGACGTCGCGAAGCGACGGGGTGGGGGGGATGCGGCAAGTCGGAGCTCAGTTCGCCTTGCGCCTCCCACCCGGCGCTGCGCGCCACCCTCCCCTGTCGGGGAGTGAGAACCGCCGTGCCCCCTCACTTGCCCTTCCCCCGCGGCTCGATCAGCTCGCGCCCTTCGCCCAGCAGGATCAGCCGCTCCTCGTCGTCGATCTTGACCAGCACCAGCCGCCGCGCGGGATCCAGCACCATGGTCTCGACCACGACCATGCGCCGCTCGCCTCGTTGGGCCGACAGCTTGGCCATCAGCTGCGGCGCATAGCGGCGCGCCAGCCAGGCCGCGCCCCCGATCAGGCCCAGGGTGAAGGCCAGGCCGAAAATGGCCCGAAGCAGGTCGAGGAAATCCATCGCCCGGATCGTTAACGGTCAGGGTTAACGCGGCGTTTAGAGAACGATTGATTAACCACGCTCGGTCACGATTTCGCTCGGGCGCCCCCGCCCGCGTCGCGAGAAGGACCGGCCGATGTCGCCCGCCGACCTGCCGCTGCTGAACCAGATCAAGGGCCGGTTGACCTGGCTGGACGAGCGCCAGCGCGTCATCGCCCAGAACGTCGCCAACGCCGACACCCCCGGCTACATGGCGCGCGACCTGCGCCAGCCGACCGATTTCGCCAAGGCGGTGCAGGGCGCGGGCGGGCTCCAGATGACCCGCACCTCGGCCGCCCACATCGCGCCGACCAACCCGCCCGCGCGCTTCGCCGTGCAGGACAGCCCCGATTCCGAGACCACGCTCGACGGCAACGCCGTGGTCGTGGAAGAGCAGATGCTGAAGATGGCCGAGAGCCGCATGGCCTACGACGCCGCGATCAGCCTGTACCAGAAGTCCATGGCCCTGCTGCGCATGGCCGCCCGGCCGCCCGGCCGCTGACGGAGGGCTGACCCGTGCCTGACCCCATCCCGCCCCGCAACACCACCATGGCCGTGGCCGCCAGCGCCCTGAAGGCGCAGCAGTCGCGCATGCGCGTGATCGCCGAGAACATCGCCAACGCCGACTCGACGTCCGACACCGCCGGCGGCCAGCCCTATCGCCGCCAGGTGCCGGTCTTCCGCGCCCGCGAGGTCGACGGCGCCACCGGCGTCGCCCTGGCCGAGGTCCGCGCCGATCCGGGCCAGTTCCGCCGCGACTACGACCCCAGCCACCCGGCGGCGGACGCGGAAGGCTATGTCCTGCGCCCCAACGTCGACACCCTGGTCGAGGCCATGGACATGCGCGAGGCCCAGCGGGCGTACGAGGCCAACCTGAACGTCATCGAGACCGCGCGCGCCATGGAGCAGCGCACCCTCGACATCCTGAAACGCTGAGGACTGATCCATGAACCCCATGGCCGCCATCAAGGCCTATCAGTCGGTCCAGTCAGGCGCCGCCGTCGGCGGTGCGGGCGGCATGGACCCGGCCGGCGGCTCGGAGTTCGGGGCCATCCTGGACGGCGTCATGAAGGGCGCGGTCGAACAGACCCGCGCGGCCGAAGCCCAGATGTCCATGGCCGTGCAGGGGCAGGGCAGCCTGATCGACGTCGTCACCGCCGTCTCCTCCGCCGAGGCCTCGCTGGAAACCGTCATGGCCGTGCGCGACCAGGTGATCCAGGCCTATCAGGAGATCATGCGCATGCCGATCTGACGGCTTACCCGCAGCGATCGGCCATCAGCGCCTCTGAGGCCGTGACGCCGTGACGCCGCCCCAAAGCACAGCGCCCAACACCAGGTAACTCCACAGATAGTAGACGGTGTAGAATCCCGCCTGCCTCATGGTCGCCGAGGTCAGGAAGGCGATGTGGGTCAGGACGATCAGGACGACGCCGGCGGCGGCCACCGCCGGCCAGATCCTACGGCTGCGCGTGGACAGCCAGACGAGGAAGACCGCCAGGGCCGCGTCGATGAGCAGGATTCCCCACTGCACGCCCGTCCACCAATCCATGTCGGCGACGGTCGAGGCGATCCAGGCGAAGGAAACGGCAAGGGCGGCCCGACGCTCGGTCGAACCGCCCCGTAGCCAGGTGAAGCCGCACACGCCCAGCATGATGACCAGGCCGATGACTTCCAGCGTCGACATGCCGCCCCCCGACTGAGGGGGCGACTATAGGCCGTCAGGCCGCGACCACCGCAAGCCTTCCGCTGGTGCCCGGCTTTTCGTCCTTGGTTCCGCCGCCGATGGGCATGGAGCGGAACACGGACTCGGTCTGCAGATCCGCCAAGGCGTTGTGCGCCTCGACGACGGCCGCACGGGCCCGCGCCTGAGCGGCCATCGCCTCGACCAGTCGGTCGTAGACGGCCTGGCCGCGGGTTGCCGCGAACCCCGCTTCCCGCGCCTTGGCGGGCAGGGACTGAGTCAGGCCGGCGATGCTGCACATGGCGTCGTCGACGGCCCGCTCGGTGGCGAACAGCTGGTCGGCCACGGATTGGGCCAACTGGATGTGGGACTCTCGTCTTGTCATGGATGAACCCTCGGTATGCCCGGCCCCGGAAAAAGGAGCGACTGCAACCATAAAGCGAATTCTCCCACCGTCGTCAACAAGAACGTGCAAAAGCCGATCGCCGCAAGGATCACGAGTATGCGGACGGCCGCTCCGTTCAGGCCGCGTCCCTCAGGTCCGTCCCGCGTTGGGGCCTCACCCTCCGCCCTGAAAGCAGCCCGGCCGCGATCAAGAAGATCGAGCGCAGCGTCTCGGCTCCCGAGCACAGTTCGTGGCGCCGTCTCAACAGATCCCGCTGGCGTTCCAGGGCCACCTGGCGGCGAGGGCCGGACACGCTGTAGCTGATCGCCCACTCGAGGTCCGTCAGGCTCCAGCTCGGCAGTTGTCCGTTCCGGGGCTTGCGCTTCTTCACCGGGGGCGGCGGCGGCTCGGTCGTGGGCGTCGTGACGGCCGAGGCCGACAGAACGATCTGCTGAAGCAGATCCATCGGCGACAGATGCGCGCTGGCTTCCTGAAGCTGGCTCAGCAGGTGTTCCGCCCAGGCCTTGCGACGGGGCGTGCCGGCCAGCTGGTCCAGCACGGTCTCCACGTCCTGCCAGGTCATGGGCGGCAGGCGATCCGGGCCCGTCGCGGGGGTCCAGTCGGTCTTGTACCACTCGGGAATGTTGCGTTGGGGTTCGATCATCTTGGCCTCCTTCAAGACCGTCAGCATCGATCGCCCCGCCGTCGGCCGGCAGGCTGGAAAAACCCGCTGCATACCCGGTATGCAGAGCCTCCCCACGTTCCAGCATCAGCCGGACGGCCGCCCGAGAGCTGGTCACGCCCAGCTTGCGGCGCACATTGGCCAGATGTCTTTCCACCGTCGTCGTGGCGATGCCGAGCTCGTCGGCGATCTCGTCCGCCTGACGATGCCGGGCGACGCCTGAAAGGCATCGGCGTTCCTGGGGCGTCAGCACGTCGAGCAAAGCCACGGCGGGGCTCCGGCTAGTCGCGGGAATTCGGCGTCACCAGTTTACCATCACGATTCTCCGGATGCGCGGGCGACGAATTCGCGCGCGGTCTCCGCGGGATGACTTGCGGGTCCGTTCGGGCTATCCGGCCCCTCCCAAGGAACCTTCATGTCGAAACTGACCCTCGCCGAGGAGGCCCTGCGCCGCAGGACCTTCGCCATCATCGCGCACCCGGACGCCGGCAAGACGACGCTGACCGAGCACATTTTGCTGGCCGGCGGGGCCATCCGCGCGGCCGGCGCCGTGCGCGCGCGCGGTGAGAACCGGCGCACCCAGTCCGACTGGATGAAGATCGAGAAGGAGCGCGGCATCTCCGTCTCCGCCTCGGTCATGACGTTCGAGCACGACGGCAAGATGTTCAACCTGCTGGACACGCCGGGGCACGAGGACTTCTCGGAAGACACCTACCGCACCCTGACCGCCGCCGACTGCGCCATCATGGTGCTGGACGCCGCCAAGGGCATCGAGCCGCAGACGCTGAAGCTCTTCGAGGTGTGTCGTCTCCGGGACATCCCGATCATCACCTTCATCAACAAGCTGGACCGAGAGGCCCAGGACCCGATGGCCCTGCTGGACGAGATCGCCAGCCGACTGCAGCTCGACCCCGCCCCCATCTGGTGGCCGGCCGAGAGCGGAAACCGCCTGCGCGGCATGGTCGAGATGGGCACGGGCCGCTTCCAGCCCTACGCCCGCAAGCCCGCCGGTTCGGCCGAGGACGTGCCCCACCCCGAGGCCCTGCCGCTGGCCGACGCCGTGCAATACTTCGAGGCCGGCGAGCACGAGGCGCTGATGGAGGCGCGGGAACTGGTCGAGGGCGGCTATCCGACCTTCGACCGCCAGTCCTTCCTGGAAGGCCACATGACCCCGGTGCTGTGGGGCTCGGCGCTCCGCCACTTCGGCATCGACGAATTGCTCAAGGCCATCGGCGAATGGGCCCCCGCGCCCAAGGTGATGAAGGCCCGCAAGGAAGCGCCGCCCGAAACCCGCAACGCCCCCGCTCCCGTCGACTTGACCGTCGAGCCGGGTTCGCCCGAGGTCACCGGCTTCGTCTTCAAGGTCCAGGCCAACATGGACCCCAACCACCGGGACCGGATCGCCATGTTCCGCATGGCCTCGGGCAGCTTCAGGCGCGGCATGAAGCTGAAGGTCCAGAACACCGGCAAGTCCCTGTCGGTCAACGCCCCCATCATGTTCTTCGCCAGTGACCGAGAGCTGGCCGAGGAGGCCTATGCCGGCGACGTCATCGGCATCCCGAACCACGGCGTGCTGCGCGTCGGCGACAGCCTGTCGGAGAGCGGCCTGATCCGCTTCGCCGGCCTGCCCAACTTCGCGCCGGAAATCCTGCAGCGCGTGCGGGTCAAGGATCCGCTGAAGGCCAAGCACCTGAAGAAGGCGCTCGAAGGCCTGGCCGAGGAGGGCGTCACCCAGTTGTTCCGCCCCGAGCTGGGCTCGGACTTCATCGTCGGCGCCGTCGGCCAGCTGCAGTTCGAGGTCATGGCCGACCGGCTGGGCGAGGAATACGGCCTGGACGTCCTGTTCGAACCCAGCCCTTACGCCGAGGCCCGCTGGATCGCCGGCGACAAAGCCGACCTCGACGACTTCATGGGCAAATACCGCCCGCAGATGGCCTCCGACATCGATGCCGCCCCGGTCTTCCTCGCCAAGTCGAGCTGGGAGACCGGCTACGTGGGCGAACGCTTTTCCAAGGTCCGCTTCATGAAGACGAAGGAGCGGGGGTAGGGGCTTCGCCCTTCCGCGGTCACAACCGTCCGGGCGGCGCCTCGACGCCCATCACGGCGACCACCGCCAGCACCGCCAGGCCCAGAGCGGTCTCGATCGCCACGCTGGTCCGAAGGCGTGCGAGGGCGGACGAAGCCTCAGCCGGGCCCGCGGACGCCAGGGCCGGCGTCAAGTGGGTCCGGTTGGTCCACGCCAGCGCCAGCATGGCGACGAACAGGGCCAGCTTGAGAAGCAGCAGGCGGCCGTAAAGGCTTTCGCCCAGCGCGCCGACCTTCTCCAGTCCGATCAGGAAGGCCGAGTTCACAAGTCCCGTCGCCGCCAACAGGACGACGGCGGCCACGCCCACCCCGGAAAAGCGGCCGAACGCCCGCGCGGTTTCGGGGCTCCGGGCGCCGCCCCGGTCGAGGCAGGTCAGGGTCAGCGCGGCCAAGGCGCCCAACCAGACCGCCGCCGCGACCGCATGCAGGACGTCGGCCGCGAGGTGCAGCGGCGCGGCCTCGCCCTCGGTCGATCCGGCATGGCCGCTCCAGGCGAAGCTGCCGGCCGCGACCAGTCCGGCGGCGATCGAAGCGGTCCAGCTGGTCCGCCCTGTCTTCAGCAGGACGAGGGCCGCCAGGGCGAGCAGCGCCGCCCCCGTACGCGTCATCATCGACAGTCCCAGAGGCGTCTCGAACGCGACCAGGCTTAGGGAGCCGGGCTTGAGGGCCTCGCTCCACGATCCCGCCATGACCGCCGTCTGGGCCGCCAGTGCCCCGGCGGCCCCGAGGGCGGTCAGCGCCGCCGCCGCGATCGTCAGCGGCCGTGCCCAACCCCGGGACGGCAAATCGCGCCCCGCGCCGAAAAGGAACAGGGGCACGCCCAGCAGCAGGGCCACGCCGACGTACTGAGCCAGCCTCAAGCCGGCGACGACGGGTTCTTCCATCTCACCGCACGGTGAAGACGTAGGCCCCGGTCATGCGGTGGCCGTCGATCGAGGCGATGCGCCAGTCGACCCGGTGCAGACCCGGAGCCAGCGGTCGCGCCAAGGCGCCGGTCATGGTCTTGCCGTCGCGCGAATGGGTCACGTCGACCGTGGCCTTGTCGCCGTCCGCGTCCGTGACGTCGAAGCTGGAGAAGTTCGCCACGATCCGACCGCTGAAGGTCAGGCTGACCGTCCGAGTCGGCGCGACGACGGCGTTCGGGGCGGGCGTGGCCGAGGCCAGGCCGGCATGCGCCCCCGCCTTTCCGGTCGCCATCGCCACGACGGCTGCCGCCGTCACGACGGACAGGGGAATCAGGCGGGACATGGGACGCTCCGACAAGTGGCGGGGTGCGTCTTCTGCCCCACCATCCCGGCATTTCCAAGGTCGCTCCGGCGCGACGCGCGGCCTCAGTCGGGTCGGCCGTGCGCCGCCACCCACTCGGCCTTGAAGGCGTCCAGGCGGGCGCGATCCACCCGGCCGGCGACTTGCGGGGCGATGGCCTCCAGAATGCGCAACGCGTTCTCGTCTCCGCCCTCGCCCGCCAGTTCCAGATAGGCCAGACCGCGCTCCACCTCCTGCGGGCCGCCCTGACCCGTCAGCAACATGCCGGCGTAGCCGCGCAGGGCGTGGGCCGAATCATGCGTCTCCGCCGCTCTGCGATACCAGTCCCGCGCCTGGGCCTCGTCCTTGGTCGTGCCTTGGCCCAAAGCCAGCATGACTGCGGTGGAGATCATGCCGTTCTCATAGCCCGCGTCGCCCGACGCCCGCACCCAGCGCCAGGCTTCGCGCTCGTTCCGTGTCGTTCCCTCGCCGTTCAGAAGCATCATGCCGAGGTTCCACTGCGCTTCGGCGTCGCCGGCTTCCGCGCGCGCCTTCACGTCACGATACTGGGCCGTCGCGTCCGACGGCGTCTGCGCCTGCGCCAGGGCGGGGGATGCGGCCCCCAGAAGAAGGATTGACGCCAGGACGACCGCACGCATGACTGGGATCTCCGGAGGGGACGGGGCAAGGGGCCCCACGGCCCACTCCGACGCGAGACGCCGACGATGCGCAACCCCCGATCGGATCACGTTCTCTTCAGCCGCTTCGCCGACGAGGCGGTGTTGCTGCTGCGCCTCTATCTCGGCGGCTTTCTGGTCTGGGGCGTGTGGGACAACGTCACCTCCGCCGCGCGCATGGCCGAGTTTCAGGCTTTTCTCGCGGCGTTGAACTGCCCGCTGCCCGCCGTGGCCGCGCCGGTCTCCGTCCATGCCCAGCTGCTGGTCGGGATCCTGCTCATCCCCGGCTTTCTGACGCGCTGGGCCGGACTGCTGCTGGCCGTCAACTTCGCCGTCGCCGTCGTTTTGCTGGCGACGGGGCTGGAGGCGCCGGGCGAGGCCGTGGCGCGGGAAGTTTTCGGGCCGATGATGTGCGTTCTGGCAGGCCTGATCCTGGTCACGGGCGGACCCGGGCGCTGGTCGGTGGACGCGCGGCTCCGTCGCGGTTGAAGCCGGGCGCCCGCGGCCCCATCTGAGCGTCCGGCCGGGCGTCGCCTTCACGGGACGCCTTGAGGCCGTCGCCTGCTTCGGGGGCTCACGGACCATGACGACCCGCACCCTGCTGTTCGACAGCCCTTTCCTGCTGGGCTTCGACCACACCCGCGCTCTGATCGACCGCGCCCAGCGCGCGGCGGCCGAGGGCTATCCTCCCTACAACGTCGAGGCGCGGGGCGAGCACGCCGTGCGCATCACCCTGGCCGTCGCGGGCTTCACGCCCGACGATCTGGCCGTGACGATCGAGGGCCGCCAACTGACCGTGGCCGGCAAGCGGGACGGCGCCGAGGCCGGTCCGGGCGCCTATCTGCATCGCGGGATCGCCGCGCGCGGCTTCACCCGCGCCTTCGTCCTGGCCGATGGCCTGGAGGTCACCGACGCCCGTTTGGAGCACGGCCTGCTCCACATCGACCTGGCGCGGCCGGAGGAACGACCCGCCGTTCGCCGCATTCCGATATCACAAGCCTGACACAACCGGCTCGAACCTCTTGAAGGAGCCCCGGAATCCCCGCCATGCAGACCCAATTGTCCAAAAGAGCCCTGGCCGAACTCGGCGCGCCGGACATGGTCTATGTGCGCGAGGTGGCCGCCGCCGAAATCCTGGGCGACGCGCCCAAGGCGGCGCTGAAGGGGCTGAACATCGACCCCGACCAGATCCTGTACGCCGTGCACAGCGCCGACGGGGAACGCCTGGCCGTCCTGATCGACCGCGAATCCGCCTTCGCCGCCGCCGTGGCCCACGAATTGGAGCCGGTCTCGGTGCATTGATCCGCGGATCAGGCCGCCTGAGCCTGGGATTGCCGCATCAGCAGAGCGCGCACGGCGTCCGCCTGGTCCGCCCGGCGCAGCTGGTCGCGGAGATCCGACGCGCGCAGAGCCCGCGACGCCGCGGCCAAGGCTCGCAGATGCCCCGCGCCGTCGTCCGGCGCGGCGAACAGGCCGAGCAGCAGATCGACGGGACGGTCGTCCAGGGCGCCGAAGGCCACCGGCTGATCCAGTTTGACGAAGACGGCGCACACGCCGGACATGCCCGCGATCCGCGCATGCGGCACCGCCACGCCGGATCCCAGCGCCGTCGATCCCAGCGCCTCGCGTTCGTTCAACGCGTCGTAGACGGCCTGCGCGTCCAGGCCATAGGCCTGGGCCGCCGCGTCGGCGACCGCATGGAGCGCCTGGCGTTTGGTGGTCACGCCGCTCTTCAGGACGATCCCGTCCTCGGGCAGCAATGCGCCGATGTCCATGATGCTCCCCGAACGCCCTTCACGCGTACTGTCGTCTGGCGCGCGGTCGCTTTACCCGCGATCCGGCGCCGAAAGAAGGCCTTGGATCGACCGACGTTCGGTCAGCCCTTGCCGTTGGTTCCCGTCCGCGCCGGATCGATCCAGCCCACGTTGCCGTCCGGTCGCCGATAGACCACCGACACGCCGCCATGACCCGCGTTGCGGAACATCAGGACGGGATAGCCGGTCATGTCCAGCTCCAGCACCGCCCGGCCCACCGTCATGGTCTTCACCGGCGCGTGGCCCTCGGCGATGACCATGCCGGCCGGGGCGTCGCCGGGAGCTCCGGCCTCGCCGAACTCGTCGTCCTCGACCGTCTCCGGCGCGCGAAAGACGGTGGCCGCCGCCATCTCGGTCTTCTCGGGCGACAGGCCCGCAGGGCCGGCGTGATGGTTCTTCAGGCGTCGCTTGTAGCGCCTCACCCGCTTCTCGAGCTTGTCCAGCGAATCGGAAAAGGCCGCGTGGGCGTCTCCTCCCATGCCGGTGGTCACCAGGGTCTGACCGGACGCCAATCGCACCCAGCAATCGACCTTGAACCCCGGGCCGTCCTTGGAGACGACGACCTCGGCGTCCTGGCCGCCGCGTTCGAAGTATTTGCCGACCCCGTCGTTGAGTTCCTGGGAGATGCGCGAGCTTAACGCTTCGCCGACATCCACGTGCTTGCCGCTGACTTGGACTTGCATGTCGACAGAACGCGACCACGCGCGTTCGGTGTCAACGGGCTTCACTTTTTTGTGGTCACGCTTCCGACCGGCGTTCAGCCGGCGCGCAGCATCCGGCGGCGTTGGGTCGATGGCGGAATCCGCAGGGCTTCCCGGTACTTGGCGACGGTGCGGCGGGCGATGTCGATGCCCGCCTCCTTCAGGATGTCGACGATGGCGTCGTCGGACAGCACGTCGGTTTCCGCCGCCTCGGCCTCGATCATCGACTTGATCCGATGGCGGACGGCCTCGGCCGAGTGGGTCGACTGGCCGTCGACCGAGGCGATGGCGGCCGTGAAGAAGAATTTCAGCTCGAACAGGCCGCGCGGCGTGGCGATCCACTTGTTCGACGTCACCCGGCTGACGGTCGATTCGTGCATGCCGATGGCGTCGGCCACGGTCTTCAGGTTCAGCGGGCGCAGGCACTCCACGCCGAAGGCCAGGAAGGCGTCCTGCTGGCGCACGATCTCGCTGGCGACCTTCAGAATGGTCTTGGCGCGCTGGTCCAGCGACTTCACCAGCCAGCTGGCCTGGGCCGCGCATTCTGCGACGAAGGTCTTCTCCTGATCCGACCGCGCCCCCGAGGCGACCACGCCGTGATAGCGCTTGTCCACCAGCAGGCGGGGCAGGGTGTCGGCGTTCAGCTCCACGCGCCAGCCGCCGGCCGGATCGGGCTTCACGATCACGTCGGCCACCACCGTCTGGGCCGGCTCGCCGCCGAAGCCGGCGCCCGGGCGCGGCGTCAGGGCCTTCAGCTCGCCGATCATCTCGGCCAGATCCTCGCCGTCGACGCCGCAGACCTTCTTCAGGCCGGTCAGGTCGCGTTTCGCCAGCAGGTCCAGATTGTCCAAAAGCGCCTGCATGGCCGGGTCCAGTCGGTTCCGCTCCGCCAGCTGCAGCCCCAGGCATTCCGGCACCGACCGCGCCATAATGCCCGTCGGCTCGAAGCCGTGGCAGACCCTCAGCACCGCCTCGACGCGATCAAGGCCGCAGCCCAGCCGGTCGGCCACCTCGTCCAGCTCGCCGCGCAGGTATCCGCCCTCGTCGACCATGTCGATCAGCACATGGGCGACGGCCATGTCGGCGGGCGACAGCCGCGCGGCGGACGCCTGGGCCTGCAGATGCTCCCACAGGGTGGCCTCGCGCGTGTCGGGCCGCTCCAGCTCACCGTCGGGCGCCGAGCCGCCGGCGCCGACGCGGCTCCAGTCGTTCAGTCCCGGCTGGGCGTCGGCGGGCGCGTCGGCGCGTTCGGCGGACGGTTCGCCCCAGGCGTCCTCGGAGCGGACGTCCATCGCCTCCTCGGCGGCGGAGGAGCGCCCGTCCTCGAAACTCAGCTCGGTCTCGGAGGTCGGCGCGGCCTCCGCCGCCGGCGCGCCCTCGCCGTCGGCGGCGCCGTCGGCCTCGTCGCGCTGCAGCAGCGGATTGCGCTCCAGCTCCGCCTCGACGAAGGCCTCGATTTCCATGTTCGACAGCTGCAACAGCTTGATGGCCTGCTGCAGCTGGGGCGTGACGACCAGCCCCTGCCCCTGCCTGACCTCAAGCCTCTGACCCAGCACGTCGTCGCTCCCCCGCCTCCGGATGGCCCGGAACTTGCTGGGCCACGTTTGCGCCGAAGCGGTTAACGGGGGTCTAAGCGGGCGCTTGCGCTGATAACCAGATGAGACTATGTTTTGTCTCACATGAGCATCGCGTTCGACATTCCCCTGTCTCCCGCCGGTCCGACCCTGGCCTTGGTCGATGAGATTGATCGTGGCCTTCCCCTTCGTTCGGTCGATCGCCTGGCCGATCGCGTCGCGCCCGCCGACCGGAACTTCAAGTATCATTTCGTCAGCAGGCCCACCTACGCCCGCCGCAAGGCGCAAGGCCAAGCCCGCCTGTCGTCGGGGGAGAGCGACCGTCTGGTCCGCGTCGCCCGCATCTGGGAACAGGCCGTCGCCGTTTGGAAAGGTGAGGCTGCCGCCCGCGATTTCCTGAACCGACCTCACATGTTGCTGGAGGGGCGCACGCCCTTGGCCTTGGTTCTCTCCGGCGAGCAGGGCGGCAGGATGGTCGAAGACATGCTGGGCCGTCTCGAGCACGGCACCGGCATTTGACGGCACAGAGTCTTGATCGGACGCTGACCGCCTATCGGATCGGCGACCCCGACGGCGCCTGGCCGATCTTCGACGCGACTGGATCGCGCATTGCGCCCGGCCGGTGGAACACGGCGCAGACCCCGATGATCTATGCGTCGGAGCATTATTCAACCGCCATGCTGGAAAAGCTGGCCAACGGCTCCGGCGGTCTGCCGCCGAACCAGCACTACGTCGAGATCACGATCGATGCAGGGGTCACCTATGAGGTCTTCTCTCCAGACCTTTACCCCGGTTGGCAGGAACCCGACATGGTCGTCGCCCGTCGGTTCGGCGCGGCCTGGGCAGCGGAGGGGCGTTCGGGGATCCTGCTGGTCCCCAGCGTCATCGCCCGCATCGAGAAGAACGTCCTGATCAACCCGGCGCACCCGGACTGCCGTCGCATCCGACACAGCCTGCACCAGCCGGTCTGGTGGGACGCCCGGCTGTTCCGGCTCTAGCGATACCCGTCGCCCAGATACACCCGCCGCACCTCCGGGTCCGCCACGATCTCCGCCGCCGTGCCCTCGAACAGCACGGCGCCCGACGAGATGATCGACGCGCGGTCGATGATGTCGAGCGTCTCGCGCACGTTGTGGTCGGTGATCAGGACGCCGATGCCCTGGTCGGCCAGATAGCGGATGACCTGGCGGATGTCGGCGATGGCCAGGGGGTCGATGCCGGCGAAGGGTTCGTCCAGCAGCATGAAGGCCGGCTTGCCCGCCAGCGACCGCGCGATCTCCACCCGCCGCCGCTCGCCGCCCGACAGGCCGGCGGCCGACGCCTTGGCCAGGTGGGACACGCCCAGCTCCTCCATCAGGCGGTCGGTCTCCTCGCGGATCCTCGGGGGCGTGACCTCGTGCAGTTCGACGACGGCGCGGACGTTCTCCTCCACGCTCATGCCGCGGAAGATGCTGGCCTCCTGCGCCAGATAGCCCAGGCCCATGCGGGCGCGCTGATACATCGGCTGCCCGGTGACGTCCTGGCCGTCCAGCAGGATGCGGCCCGCGTCCGGCGGGATCAGGCCGGTGATCATGTAGAAACAGGTGGTCTTGCCCGCGCCGTTGGGGCCCAGCAGGCCCGCCACCTCGCCGCGATCCAGGCTCAGCGAGACGTCGCGCACCACTTGGCGGGGCCCAAAGCTGCGGGCCAGGTTCTCGACCCTCAGACCCCGTGCCCCGCGCACGGCCTCGGTCGCCGCGTCGGGCGCGACCTCGGGCTCAAGGTTCAGGGCGGACAATTCCTTGCGGGCCAAAAGCTCAGCGACCGGCGCGACGCGCCTCAGTCGTTCCCTTCCGGATAGAAGACGCCCTGCACCCGGTCGCCGGCCGCCGTCGGCGCCCCGGCCATGCGGCCCGTCTCGGTGCGCACATTGTAGACCAGACGCCCGCCGCGCAGCACGTTCTCGCCTTGGGCCAGGATGACCTCTCCGGTCACCACCAGTTCGTCGGTGTTCAGGTCATAGACCGCGCGGTCGCCGCGCATGGTCTGGGTCGGCGTGACGAAATAGACCTGTCCGATCGCCTCGACGCGCGTCACGCCGTTGTCGTCGCCGAACGACAGGTTGACCCGATCCGCGCGCAAACGATTGGCGCCCTGGGTGATCTCCGCTCGACCGATGAGCGCATAGGTTCCGGGGCCCAATTCGGTGTCGTCGCCGCCGAAAAAGACGGGCGCGTCGGCCGAATTCTGCGCCACTTGCGCCCCGCCGACTACGGGCAAGGCCAGGACCGCGACTGCGGCCAGGATGCCGAGGATACTGCGCGCCGTCACCATTCTCATCGATCCGATCCGGCGGGATAAATGACCCCGCGCACCTTTTCATCGCCCCGACCGCGGAAGCGGATCCGCTCGCCTTGGTCCTCGATCACATAGGCCGAAGCCTTGATGGTTCCAAGCGGGCCCGTGCCCTCGATGCCCTTGTCGCCGGTCACCGTGCCGCTCTCGGTGTCCATGACGGCTTCGGGCGTCACCAGGGTGAAGCCGCTTTCGCCGTCGGCGATGCGGACGTTCGGCCCTATGGTCACGGTCTTGGCGGCCTGGTCGTATTCGCCGCCGTCGGCGGTCATTTCGGTCACCTTGCGCCCGCCCAGATTCAGCCTCAGCACCGGGCCGATCAGGCGATACCGACCCGTCGTCGGGTCGCGCGTCGCGCCCTTGGCCCCGATCAGGAAGGACCGCCCCTGGGTGTCCTGGCCGTGGAAGACGGCGTTGACCAGCGCCTGCTCCTGGCGGGTCTCCGCATCCCGCTCCGCCCCCGAGATGACGGTTCTTAACGCCACCCAGGCGATCACCCCGCCGGCCAGCGCCACGATCAGGATCGGCAGCACCCGCCGCAGCAGCCTCACCCGCTGCGACCGCGCGCGCCACCGCGCCGCCTCTCTGCCGAGCCGGCCGTCGTCGTCGGGCGGGGGAGGGGGCGCGTCGGTCACGGGATCAGCTGTGGGCGAAGACGTCGATCTCGTCCCAGCCTTCCAAATCCAGCCGGGCGCGCACATTCAGAAAATCGAAGCAGGCCTGGGCCAGGTCCATCCGGCCCTCCCGCTCCAGCATGGCGATCAGGCGCTCGCGCACCGCATGCAGGTGCAGCACGTCCGACGCGGCATAGGCCAGCTGTTCGGGGCTGAGCTCGGCGGCGCCCCAGTCGCTGGACTGCTGCGCCTTGGACAGGTCCACGCCCGCCAGCTCGCGCACCACGTCCTTCAGGCCGTGCCGGTCGGTGTAGGTGCGCGCCAGCTTGGACGCGATCTTGGTGCAGAACAGGGGGGCGGTCTCGACGCCCAGGTGCAGCTGGAACATGGCCACGTCGAAGCGGCCGTAATGGAAGATCTTCAGCACCGACGGATCGGTCAGAACCCGCCGCAGGTTCGGGCAGTCATAGGCGGGCCGGTTCAGCCGCACCACGTGCGCGTCGCCGTCCCCAGACGACAGCTGCACCACGCACAGGGCGTCGCGCCGGTATCGCAGGCCCATGGTCTCGGAATCCACGGCGACGATGGGGCCCAGATCCAGCCCGTCGGGCAGATCGCCCTGATGAAAGTGCACGGTCATGTCGGGTGTCTTACACGGCCTTGGTCGCGTGCGGGAGTGAAAGAGAAGGGCATCACAGCGACCACAACGAAGGCACGACGAACACGACGGGAGCCGAGTCCATCTTCGCGCGCAGCGCCTTTGAACCTGAGCCAAAATGGAGGTCGCCTTCGGCGAACCGTCTCCGGTCCCGTCGTGTTCGTCGTGCCTTCGTTGTGGTCGCTGTGATGAACCTTTTCGCTTCGCGCGCGTGAGGTCTGGAATCAAAACGGCGTCGCGATCGCTCGCGACGCCGTTTGAAGAGAATTGGTGCCCAGGAGAGGACTCGAACCTCCACGACCTTTCAGTCACTGGCACCTGAAGCCAGCGCGTCTACCAATTCCGCCACCTGGGCATCCAGGCCGGGTCGCCGCAGGGGCTGCCCGTCCGGAAGGCGCGGACCCTTAAGGCAGCGGATTGTGCGGGTCAACGGCCTTTTTGCTCCGCCGCCTAACCGGTCGCGTTGCCCGTCGCGCGCTCCTCGTCTATCCCGCCCGCGAAGGCCGCGCGCAGGTGCGCCGGCCGGCGCATTCGGAGCTTCAGCATGGTCGCCACCACGCAAGGTCTCGTCACCGTCTTCGGCGGGTCGGGCTTCGTCGGCGCCCAGGCCGTCCGGGCCCTGGCCAAGCGCGGCTGGCGCGTGCGCGTGGCCGTGCGCCAGCCCAATCTGGCCCATGAGCTGAAACCGGCGGGCGACCCCGGCCAGATCCAGCTGGTCCGCTGCGACGCGACCGACGCCGGCCAGGTGGCCGAGGCCTGCCGCGGGGCCCATGCCGTGGTCGATCTGATCGGCATCCTGTTCGAATCGGGCAGGCGCACCTTCCAGGCGATGCACGTCGACGCCGCCCGCACGATCGCGGACCAGGCCCGGGCCGCCGGCGTCGCGCGCTTCGTCCAGGTCTCGGCCATCGGCGCCGACGCGAACGGCAAGTCGGCCTATGCGCGGTCCAAGGCCGGCGGCGAGGCGGCGGTGCGCGCCGTCTTCCCCGACGCGGTGATCCTGCGCCCGTCCATCGTGTTCGGTCCCGGCGACGGCTTCCTGAACCGGTTCGCCGCCATGGCCGCCTATGCCCCCGCCCTGCCGCTGGTCGGGTTCGGCAAGACGCGGTTCCAGCCCGTCTACGTCGGCGACGTGGCCGAGGCGATCGCGCGCGGCGTCGGCGACGACGCCTTGGCCGGCCGCACTTTCGAACTGGGCGGGCCCGCCGTCCTGACCTTCGAGGAGGTTCTGGAGTTGGTGATGCGCGAGACGGGCCGTGCACGCATTCTGGCGCCTTTGCCGTTCCCCGCCGCCCGCATGATCGGATCGGTGGCGCAGTTCAGCGCGATCCTGGGCATTCCGCCGGTGCTGACCCGCGATCAGGTTCTGTCGCTGGAGACGGACAATGTGGTGAGCGACGACGCCGAAACCCTGACCACGCTGGGCATCCAGCCCACGGGCATGGAGGCGGTCGTCCCGTCCTACCTGTGGCGCTACCGCAAGGGCGGCCAGTTCGCGGAAAAGGCCACGTTCTGAACGTCTGAACGCCTGAACGCGGTCAGGCGATCTGCTCGACGCGGGCCCCCAGCACTCGGGCCAGGCTTTCCAGCGTTTCGGGTGAGCCGGTCTTTCGACCCTGCTCCAACTGCGACAAGAATCCCTGACCGATCCCGGCCATTTGGGCCAGATCGACCTGGGTCAGGCCGCGGAATCGTCGCCATGCGGTGAGGCGGCGGTCTCCCTTCAACATCAGGGCGGCGACCCCGTCGGGCTGCACCGCGGCGCGACCGGCGTGAATGTCGGCATGATAGTCGGCAAGTGCGTCGTCGAAGGCCGCGACGTCGGCCGCGTCCTCATCGCCGTTCGCCTCGGCCACGAGAGCGTCGAAGTCCGCGCGCGCCAGCACGACCAGTTCGTCGCCGCCGTCGGTTCGCAGGACTTGAAAGGGAACCATGGTCATCTCCTGTACGTCGTCGTTTCACGCTTACCGATCGTGAGCGCCAGGACCGTCACCCCGTCTTCCGCGAAGATGATGCGCCATCGACCGACTATCAGGCGAAAGCCGTCCCGGCCCTGAAGCGCCTTTACGTCGCCTCTTTCTTGGATCGCGTAAGCGTCCAGGGCGTTGGAAACCGTCCGTCGCGCCAAGGTTGGCAGAGCGTCGAACTCCCTGGCGGCCCGGTTCGAAAACACGATCGTCTTCATGTAATAATATTGCCCGCCGACGGCCGGCTTCAAGCAATATTATTTGGGTCAGTACAGCCAGATCGCCAGCAGCCCCACGCTGCCCACGACGATCCGCCAGAAGGCGAAGGGGGTGAAGCCGTACTGGCCGACGAAGTTGACCAGGAACCGCACCACCGCCAACCCGGCCAGGAAGGCGGTCAGGAAGCCGACGCCGATGACCCAGCCGAAACCTTGGAAGTCCATCGTCTGGTATTCCTTCATCAGGGCATAGGCGAAGGCGCCGATCATGGTCGGAATGGCCAGGAAGAAGCTGAACTCCGCCGCCGCCGGCTTCTCCAGCTTCAGCAGGATGGAGCCCGAAATCGTCGCCCCCGACCGCGACACGCCCGGCACCAGCGCCAGGCATTGGAACAGGCCGATCAGCAGCGACGTCCTCCACGTCAGCTTCATCGCGTCGAAATGCTGCGGCTGCGGGGCGAACCGCTCCACCACGATCAGCAGCACGCCGCCGACGATCAGCATGATGCAGATGACCTGCGGCGTCTCGAACAGCACGCGCGTGATGAAGTCGTACAGGAACACCCCGGCGAACAGCGACGGCAGGAAGGCGATCAGCACGCTGACGGCGAAATGCCGGGCCTCCGGGCGCGTCGGCAGGCCGATCAGCACCTTCCACAGCTTGGCGAAATAGACGCTGATCACCGCCAGGATGGCGCCCAGCTGGATCATCACGACGAAGGTGTTCCAGTTCTGCCCCTGCAGCCCCAGCGCCTCGCGCAGCAGCAGCAGGTGGCCGGTCGACGACACAGGGATGAATTCGGTCAGCCCCTCGATCAGGCCGAGAAGGATCGCCGCCAGCCAGTCCGCCATGAAACCCCCAAAACCAGAAAACGGGCCGGGCGCTCAGCGCGCGCCGGGTTCGGGCCCCACATAGCGCAGTCGCGCCCGGATGGGCGAGCCTGAACGCCGCTGATCCAGCGCATGGCCCAGAAGTCCCGCCAGCCGCCCGATCAGGATCAGATCGACCGCCGCCTCGCGCGGCAGCTCCAGCGACCGCGTCGTCAGCGCCAGCGCCAAGGCGAGATCGACCGGCCGTCCCGCCGCCTCGAACCTCTGACGCACTCGGGTCAGCTCGCCCGTGGCCGGGACAGCCGCCAGCAGCGCCGAGCCGCGCGGGTCGCCGTCCGGCCAGTCCCCATCGGCCGCGACGGGCGGCGGCGTGAAGTTCGGATCGCGTCGGGCGTCGATCACTTCGATCACCGCCGCCTGGGTCCGCCGCACCAGTCCCGAGGCCGCCAGCGTCGTCAGCCCCGCCAGCGCCGCGCCCGCCATCGAAGCTCCGCCCGCCGCCGCCGTCCGCGTCGCCAGCACCGCCGCGCTCATCCGGCCGTCGGCGCACAGCACCAGGGCGCGACGAAGCAGGTGCGCGTCGCGCTCGACCATCTTCCAGCCCCGCGCCAGCCGCTGGTGAAAGTGCGACCGCGGCCCGGGCCCCGAAGCCGCGTCCACCACCTCGTTCAGCGCCGCCGCCGCGTCCGTCACGCGCGCCGCCTCGTCCATGCCGTCGCCCGGCGGAGCCTCGCCCGCCCGCCGCGCCAGGGTGGCGAACACCCGCGACCGGATCGAGCCGGCGGTGAACAGGTCCACCCGGGGCCTCAGATCGACGAACGGGGCGCCCTCCACGTCCCACAGACGGCGGGCGACCTCCTCCAGCGTGGCCTGCTGGGCCAGCTCCGCCGCGTCCATCCCCCGATAGTACAGCCGCCCTCCCACAAGCGTGCTCAACCCCGACAGCAGTTCCGCCTCGCCCCGCGCCGCGGCGCGCTCGGGCGGCGCCTCGGAGGGCCCCTCGCCGCGGATCAGGCGCTCGATGTCGCGCACGGCATAAAGGCTGCGCCGGGGATCGCCGGGGTCCGGCCGCGCCGTGATCCGTCCGCGGCTGACATAGGCGTACAGCGTCTGGGTCTTGACCCCCAGCCGCTCCAGCGCCTCGCGCCGTCCGATCCAGCGTCCTTCGCCGTCCATGGCGTCTCCGCCGCGCGCGCCCCGCGCCCGAACGGCATGACGGGGTTTCGTGACATTATCCCTAATGCGGGATGAAACGGCGCTTGGAAGCGCACGCGACCTGTTCCAGAACCGGTCCATGACCGCCGACGCCGCCCCCGACGCCGCCGCCCGCCTGCGACCCACGACGGCGCTGCTCGCCGTCGTGATCGTGGCGATCGAGGCCTTCGCCCTGGCCGCCACGGGGTCGCTGGGCGCGGCGGGGGCGCTGATCGTCGGGGCGCTGCACCTGGCCGGCTTCGTCGGCCTGTTGGGCGCGCGCGGTTCCGGGGACGGACAAGGCGCCGGCGCCTTCCTGGCCGGCATGTCGCTGGCGGCGTCGGGCCTTCTGGGCGCGGCGTCCCTGGCCCGCATGCTCCGGCCCCAGACAGTGACCGCCGGCGACGTCGGCGTGCTGGCCCTCGTCGTCGCCTCGGCGCTGGCGCTGGCGGCCACGTCCCTGCCCGGCCTGCGCCGCGCGCCGGGGCGGGCGGACCCCGAGGCGGTGGCGGACCCGTCCGTCGTCCTGGTCGCCACCGTCGGCCTGGCGGGCGCCGCCTTCCTGGGGTCGCCCGGACTGGACGCCGCGGCCGGCGCCGTCATCGCTCTGTGGCTGGTGTGGGGTGGCGTCGAACAGTTGCGCGCGCGGTAAACGCGCCCTTAACGGCCCCATGCCATGGCTCGCCGGATGAGCCTCGGCGTCCTGCACCACTTCGCCTTCGACCCCGCCTCGCGCGCTGCGCGTCTGGCGCTGGGCGAGGCCAAGGCCGCCTTCGAGGAGAACCCCGTCCGCCCCTGGGAGCCCGACTGCGTCCTGCGCGGGCTGAACCCGTCCGGCATGCCGCCCGTGTTCGTCACCAGCGAGCGCGAGCGGCCCCTGACCCTGTGCGAGCTGCCCGCGCTGCTGGGCTGGCTGGAAGACCGCGCCGCCGCCCCCTTCCTGCTGCCCGCCGACCCGGTCGAGCGCGCCGAGACCCGGCGCCTGGTCCAATGGTTCGCCCGCCGCTTCAACGACGAGGTCGACGCCGTCCTGCTGCACGAACGGCTGGAGAGGCCGCTCCTGCGCCTCGGCCCGCCCGAGGCCCGCGCCCTGCGCGAGGGTCGCGAGAACCTGAAAAGCCACCTGTCGGTGCTCGAGGATCTGCTGGCCCAGCGCGACGGCCTGGCCGGCCGGCGCCTGTCCCAGGCCGACCTGATCGCCGCCGCCCACCTGTCGGTGCTCGACTTCTTCGGCGAGGTGTCCTGGTCCGCCTGGCCGGCGCTGAAGACCTGGTACATGCGCCTCAAGTCCCGCCCGTCGTTCCGGCCCCTTCTGACCGACCGCCTCCCCGGCATCCCGGCCGCGCCCCACTACGCGAACCTGGATTTCTGAAGGAGCGCGGACCTCCAGGTCCGCGAACGCCGCAAAGACGCGGACGTGGACGTCCGCGCTCCAATCGCTTTCGCGGGGCTCGGTGGTGTGAGAGACACCCCCATGGCCGACCTCCGCGCCTTCATCCGCGACCGCGCGACCGCGCTGGGCTTCGACGCCTGCCGCTTCGCCTCGGCGGCCGAGCCATGGTCGGCGGGCGAGCGGCTGGCGCATTTCGTCGAGGCGGGCCGCCACGGCGACATGGGCTGGATGGAGACGACGCGCGACCGCCGCGCCCACCCCACCGCCATGTGGTCCGAAGCCCGGACCGCGATCGTGCTGGGCCTGAACTATGGCCCCGAGGCCGACCCCCTGCCGCAGATGGCCGACCGCTCGGCGGGCTACATCTCGGTCTATGCGCGCGGCGACGACTATCATGAGGTCATCAAGGGCCGGCTCAAGACCCTGGCCGGCCAGGTCGCGGCGCGGACGGCCGCCGACGTGAAGGTTTTCGTCGACACCGCGCCCCTGATGGAAAAGCCCCTGGCCCAGCGCGCCGGCCTGGGCTGGCAGGGCAAGCACACCAATCTGCTCAGCCGCGAGCACGGCAACTGGCTGTTCCTCGGCGTGATCCTGACGGCGGCCCAGATCGAGCCGGACCCGCCCGAGGACGAGCGGTGCGGCACCTGCACCGCCTGCCTCGACGCCTGCCCGACGAACGCCTTCCCCGCGCCGTTCCAGCTCGACGCCCGGCGATGTCTCTCCTACCTGACCATCGAGTTCGCCGGGCCCTGGCCGGAGGCGTTCCGGCGGGCCACCGGCTCGCGCATCTACGGCTGCGACGACTGCCTGGCCGTCTGCCCCTGGAACAAGTTCGCGGCCGCCGCGTCGGAACTGCGTCTTCAGCCCCGCGCGGAACTGACCGCGCCCCGGCTCGCCGACCTGCTGGCGCTCGACGACGCCGCCTTCCGCGCCCTGTTCTCCAAGAGCCCGGTCAAGCGCATCGGCCGCGACCGCTTCGTCCGCAACGTCCTCTATGCCGCCGGCAACAGCGGCGACGCGGGGCTGGTGGGGCCGGTGCGGGCGCTGGTCGCGGATCCGGACCCGGTGGTCGCCGACGCCGCGAGCTGGGCGCTGGGGCTTCTCACCGGAGCTTCTCCCTCCCCGTCAGGGGAGGGTGGCGAGGGACCAGGCGACCCACGCTCGAACGTCTGAGGGCCGGTCGCCTCGCCCCTCCCACCCGATCGCTTCGCGATCACCCCATCCCCACGTCCACGCCGCGGTCGCCGCCGGGGATCCGCGCCACGTCCAGCATCTGGATGCGGAACACCAGCACGGCGTTGCCCGGGATCACCGGCGGGGCCCCGCGCTCGCCATAGCCCATCGACGGCGGCGCATAGACGATCCATTCATCGCCCGGACGCATCAGCTGCAGCGCCTCGGTCCAGGCCGGGATGATGTTGCCCGCGGGCTCGCCTTCGGGCGTCGTCACGAACGGCGTGCCGCGCGTGAAGCTGCTGTCGAACACCTGGCCGTCGGTCAGGGCGCCCTCGTAATGCACCCGCACCAGGTCGTTCCGGTCGGGTTGCGGCCCCGAGTTCGGGCCGCTTTCGACCACCCTGTACTGCAGGCCGGACGGCAGGCTGACCACGCCCTCGGCACGGGCGTTGGACGTCAGGAAGAACTCCGCCGCGCGCAGGGCCTCGGCGTCCGCGCCGCCCGCGTCCTCCGCCCCCGCGCCGCATCCGGCCAGGGCCAGCGCCGCCGCAGCGGCCGCAATGAACTTACCGCCGCAGCGCATAGCCGTTCTCCTCCAAGGCCCGGCCGATCTCGTCGGCGTGGGCTCCGTCGCGCGTTTCCACCAGGATGTCGAACTCCGCGCCCTTGGCCGGCACGTCCAGCGACAGGCGGTCGTGGGTGATCTCGATGATGTTGCCGCCCAGCCCGCCGATGACGCCCGTCATCCTGGCCATCATGCCCGGCCGGTCGTCGCCCAGGATGCGGTACATCACCAGCCGCTTCTGCCGCACCAGCTCGCGGTTCAGCACCACCGCCAGCATGCGCGCGTCGATGTTGCCGCCGCACAGCACCAGGCCGACCTTCATCCCTCGGAACCTGTCCGGATGCGCCAGCAGGGCGGCCAGCCCGCCGGCTCCCGCGCCCTCTGCCACGGTCTTCTCCAGCGTGGCGAAATAGGCCACGCCGCGCTCGAAGTCGGCCTCCTCGCAGACCAGCACCTCCTCGATCAGCGGCTCGGCGATCGCATAGGGGACGTCGCCCACGGCCTTGATGGCGATGCCCTCCGCGATCGTCTGGCCGCCGCACTTCGGCGCCAGGCCCCGCCGCCGCATGGAGAAGGACGGATACATCGCCGCCTCCACGCCGAAGATGCGGATTTCCGGTTTCAGCGCCTTGGCCGCGACGGCCGAACCGGCGATCAGCCCGCCCCCGCCGATGGGAATGACCAGCGCCTCCAGCTCCGGCGCGTCCTCCAGGAACTCCAGTCCGCACACGCCCTGGCCGGCCACGATGCCGGCGTCGTCGAAGGCCGAGACGAAGACGAACCCCTCCTCGTCGCGCAGGCGGTGCGCCTCCTCGGTGGAGCCGGAGAAGTCCAGGCCGTGGATCACCACCCTGGCCCCGTGGCGGCGCGTGCCCTCGATCTTGGTGAAGGGCGTGCCCTCCGGCATCACGATCGTCACCGGCACGCCCAGCCGGGCCCCGTGATAGGCCAGGGCCTGGGCGTGGTTGCCGGCGCTGGCGGCCACCACGCCGCGTTTTCGCTCGTCGGCGGTCAGCAGCGACAGCCGGTTCAGCGCGCCGCGCTCCTTGAAGCTGCCGGTGACGTGCAGATTGTCGAACTTCACCCACACCTCGGCGCCGGTCAGCTCCGACAGTTTGCGCGAATGGCGCACCGGCGTGCGGTCCACCTGGCCCGCGATGCGGTCGCGGGCGTCCAGAACGTCTTGAAATGTGACCGACATGGCTTCCCGGGGCGTGTCGCCGGGGTTCCATCCCCGGTCGCTCACCGCCTTTTGACGGACAGCGGACGGCGTCGCAACCTTGACCTTGGCGCATGCGTTGGGGCCTCATGCCCCCAGTTCCGACGCCTGCCCGGGAGACTTCCATGTCGCGTCCGTCCGCCCCGACCCTGACCGTCCTGGCCGTCGCCGCGACGCTCGGTGCGGCGGCCTGCGCCCCCGTGCCGGGGCCCGGCGGCCTGCCGGTCGTGGAGGATTCCTCCTTCGACGCCGCGGATTTCGCCTGGTCGACCCAGGGCGGGTCCGGCTCCATCGACGGGCGCATCGATTTCCGGCCGGGCGGCGTGTCCTACCGCTGCGCGGGCTCGGTCGGCCTGGTGCCCGACACCCCCTACACCCGCGCCCGCTTCCGCCAGCTGTACGGCTCCACCGACCGCGCGGCCGTGCCGGAAGAGGTCGTGCGCGCCCGCAATGTGCCGGACCCCAACGCCGACTACCGCGCCTTCACCCGCTCGGACGCCTGTTCGGACAACGGCTTCGACTTCTCCGGCCTGCCGGACGGCGGCTGGTACCTGATCGCGCCGGTGACCGGGGCCGACGGCGGCCGATTCGTCCTGATGCGCCGCGTCGCCACGCGCGGCGGCCCCGTCAGCGTCTCCCTCAACTAAGGCCCGCAACGGAGCCCGCACATGAAGCCGCTCGCCGCCGCCCTCGTCGCCGCCGGCCTCGTCGCCGGCGCAGGCTCCGCCGCCCAGGCCCAGGTCATCGCCGGCTGGAACGTCTCGGGCCAGTGGGACCGCGGCGGCGACTGGCGCTGCGACGCCTACTGGGACGCCAATCGCACCGACTGCGACGCCGCCTGGCGCAGCCCGCGCGGGGGGCGCCGCTACGACTACCGGCGCGACCATCGCCGCTACGATCAGGGCTATGGCTACGGCTACGGCGGGCACGACCGCTGGCGCGGTCATGGCTCCGCCTATGGCTACGGCCACGCCCCGGCCTATGGCTATGGCCAGGCGCCCGCCGTGGCCTATCCGGCCGCCTACGGCCGACCCGACCTGGTCTACGGCGGCGGCGGCCACGGCTACGGTCACGGCGCCCGCGATCCGCACCGCATCGCCTGGTGCCGCGCCAGCTATCGCTCCTATGACCCGCACAGCGGCTGGTACCGCGCCTATTCCGGCCGCCTGGTCTGGTGCGGATAGCGGCTGGAGCCTTTCTCTCCCCTTCAGGGGAGGGTGGCTGGCTCGCAGCGCCAGACGGGTGGGAGGGGCAGGGCGAGCGGCTTTCCGACTCCGGGCGTAAGGCGCCGCGTCCCTCCCACCCGGCGCTCCGCGCCCCCCTCCCCTGAAGGGGAGGGAAAGCCCAAGCGCGCGATACCCCCGTTCGCCATCTTTCGGCCCCGACCGCCCCGTCAAACGACCCTCCATTCAAGTCGTGGGAGCGCGTTCATGTCCCAGCACAACATCGTCGGCTCCGAAGCCTTCGAAAAGCGGCCGCAGGTCTATCTGCGCTCGGTCAGGTCCGGCGGCGCCCGCCGTCTGCGCGCCCGCACGGCGCTGGCCTTCGGCCTCGGCGTGGCCGTGACCGTCGTCGCCGGCGTGATCGCCGCCGCCGCCGTCTTCATGCCGGCTGTTTGAGTCCCCTCGCCCGCGCGGGGTGATGCTTGTCATCCCGGACGACGCGAAGCGGCGATCCGGGACGCTCTGCCTCTGCGGATGAGAACTCCCGGAAGCGGCGCCAGCAGCTGTCCGGGAGAAAGCCCGACGCCGACGCTCTGCCGACCTGTCTCCCGGATGATCGCTTTGCGCTCTCCGGGAAGCATCCATCGACCGTGTCTGCATCCCGGATCTCCGCTTCGCGTCGTCCGGGATGACAATGCGACCGGTGCGCCTAGGTGAGAGCCTGATCCGTTGAGGTGGAATCGTTTCGCGATTCCGCCGATGCGGTGAATCAGGCTCCAGGATCAGGCTCTACGCCAGCCACACCATCCGGCGCGTGTTCGTCCAGTCGCCGCGCGCCTTCGAGAAGCCGCGCCGCACCTCGCCGGTGTACAGGAACCCGGCTTTCTCCAGCACGCGGCCGGACGCGGGGTTGTCGGTGAAATGGCCGGCCGTCAGCGCGCGCCGCTTCCACACCTTGCGCGCCCACACCATGGCCCCTTCCAGCGCCTCCGTCGCCAGGCCGCGGCCCCAGAAGGGCCGCCCGATCCAGTAGCCCACCTCCGGCGTCGGATCGGCGTCCTCGAACAGGCCGATGACGCCGATCGCGCCGGCGTCCTCGTGTTCGATGACGAAGGTCGCCGCCCGGTGCGGATCCTGGGCCTGCACCGCCTCCACGAAGGCCAGGCCGTCGCTGACCTGATAGGGGTGGGGCATGCGCAGGGTCATCTTGGCGACGTCATAGTCGGACGCCAGCTCCGACAGGCGTGCGGCGTCGCGCGGCTCCGGCGCCCGCAGGGCCAGCCGCCGCGTCTCTATGACGGGGGTCCTTTCGATCACGCACATGGTCGCCTCGGTCGTTTTGCCGCCCCCTTGCGTCAGGGCTCGGGCGGCATGAGGCGGGGAAACGAAAACGGGGAGCCCGGTGATCCGGACTCCCCGCGGAAAATCTTCCCTGGTCCGGATCGGGGCCTTTTCGGCCTGCGCGATCCGGAAACCTGTTTCGGATCGCTTATTCGGCGGCCAGTTTGTCGGCCTGCAGGGCCGGGGCGGCCACCGACACGTAACAACGGCCGCCACGCTTGGTGGTGAACGTCACGGCGCCGTCGGTCAGGGCGAACAGGGTGTGGTCGCGGCCCATGCCCACGTTGCTGCCCGGGTGCCACTTGGTCCCGCGCTGACGAATGATGATGTTGCCCGGCACGACGCGCTCGCCGCCGAACTTCTTCACGCCGAGGCGCTTCGACTCGGAGTCGCGACCGTTGCGCGACGAACCGCCTGATTTCTTGTGAGCCATGGGTCTGGTCCTGCTCTGGTCTTCTTGACTTACGCTTCGTCGGTCGAGGCGGCGGTTTCGGTCTTCTTCGGCGCGGCCTTCTTGGCGGCCGCCGGCTTCTCGTCGGCGGCGGCCTCGGCCTTCGGCGCGGCGCCCTTCTTGGCCGGCTTGGCGGCGGTCTCTTCGGACACGCGCGGGGCCAGGCCGCGGGCGCGGGCGTTCATTTCAGCCTTGGTCAGCAGCGAGGTCTCGCCGTCCCATTTGGCCTTTTCGCCGGCGCCTTCGATGCCGGTGATGCGCAGCACCGATTCCATCTGGCGGTGGCCGCGGGTCCTGCGATAGCCCTGGCGGCGGATCTTCTTGAAGATCTTCACCTTCTCGCCCTTGCGGGTTTCCACCAGCGTGGCCAGCACCGAGGCGCCGTCGATCAGCGGGGCGCCCAGGGTCACGCCCTTGTCGCCGCCCAGCATCAGGACGTCGCCGAACTTCACGTCGGAACCGGCGTCGCCGTCGAGCTTCTCGACCACGATCATGTCGCCCGGTTGAACCCGGTACTGCTTGCCGCCGGTCTTGATCACCGCGTACATCTTGAAAGCCTCGGCTGAACGCAAAAGAGCAGCGCCCGCGAGGGAGACCCGCGGGCGAAGAGCGGCGACATATGCGGACCGCCCCTCTTGAGTCAAGGCGAAAGGCCCCGCACACCGCGTTTCTTTGAGGGGAACCGCCCACGTGACCACGGACGTCGCCGCCCGCAAGGTGATCGCCCGCCTCGGCGCCGCCCTGGGCGCCGATCTGTCGGTGCGGCTGTGGACCGGGGAGATCCTGCCCCTGACCCCCGGCGCGCGCGACGACCTGCGGATCGTCGTCGCCGGACCCGACGTGCTGAAGCGTTTCCTGCTGCGCCCGGGTGCGGAGACGGCCTTCCGCCTGATCGCCGAGGGCCGCCTGGCGGTCGAGGGCGGCTCGCCTCTCGACGCCCTTGACCGCATCGACCACGGCCGCCTGGTGCACATCAGGAAGTCGCTCGACGTGGCCGCCCTGGCCCGCGAGGCCTGGCCGCTGCTGTTCACGGCGACGCGGCCAGGCGATTCGGCGCCGTCGGCGGACCCGGAAGCGGGCAGGGGCCGCGACCGCGCCGGCCGCGCAGACGCCGACTTCATCCGCTTCCACTACGACGTCGGCAACGACTTCTACGCCCTGTTCCTGGACCCGGAGCACGTCTACTCCAGCGCCGCCTTCGCGCCCGGGTCACAGGAGAAAGGCGCCGACGACCTCGACGCCGCCCAGGTCCGCAAACTGGACCGCATCTGCCGCAAGCTGGACCTGAAACCCGGCGACCGCCTGCTCGACGTCGGCTGCGGCTGGGGCGCCCTGGCCGTCCACGCCGCCCGGCACTTCGGCGCGACCGTCCACGGCGTCACCCTGTCCCCCGCCCAACTCCAGTTCGCCCAAGCCCGCGTCGATGCTCTCGGCCTGTCCGACCGGATCACGCTGGAGCTCAAGGACTACCGCGACCTGACCGGCACATATGACGCCGTCAGTCAGATCGAGATGTTCGAGCATCTGGGCTTCCGCAATCACGACCTGCACTTCCAGACTGTGCACCGCCTGCTGAAGCCGGGCGGCCTGTATCTGCATCAGGCCTCGATCCGGCGCGGCGGCGTGCGCCCCGGCCCGCCCGGCCGCCCCGCGCGCGCCATCACCCGCTTCATCTTCCCGGGGGGAGAGCTCGACACTCTGGCCATGACCGTCGACGGCATGGCCCGTCATCGCTTCGAAGTGCTGGACGTCGAAACCCTGCGCCCCTCCTTCGAGCGCACCCTGCGCGAATGGTCGGCCCGCCTCCACGCCCGCCGCGCCGACGCCGAACGCCTGATCGGCCCCGCCCGCGTCCAGCTGTGGCTGGCCTATTTCGCCCTGTTCGCGCGCGGCTTCGAGCGCGGCGTGGTCAGCGTGCACCAGACCTTGGCCCGCCGACACAGGCCCGGGTGCCACGGCCCGATCTTCCGGTGACCCGAAAAAGCGTGGACTGCCTCTCGCGCGTTACAACATAACAGTCTATATCGCCGCCATGCTCGACGGCTTCGGAGACATTTTCGGCCCGCTGCTCGCCGGCGGTTTCGGCGTGGCCTTCCTGCACGCCGTCCTGCCGACGCACTGGCTGCCCTTCGTCCTGGTGGGCCGAGCCCAGGAGTGGTCGGCCGGCATGACGATGGCCGCGGTCGCCGCCGCCGGGCTGGCGCACGTCGCCACGACTGCAGTCGTCGGCGGCCTGATCGCCCTGGCGGGTCTGGCGCTGGAGGGGTGGGTCTCGGGCCTGCTGCCCTGGCTGTCCGCCGCCCTGCTGTTCGCCTTCGGCCTGTTCTACCTGGTGCGCGCCACGATCCGCCGCCCCGTGCTGGCGGGCGGCCCCGACGTCCGGACGCCCGAGCCGCGCGTGTCGGACCGCACCGCCTTCCTGGGTCTGGTCGCCCTGCTGGCCGTCTCGCCGGGTGAGGTGATGCTGCCCTTCTACCTCTCTTCGGCGGATCAGGGCGTGGCGGCGCTGACCGCCCTGACCGCGGCATTCGCCGTCGGCACCGTGCTGGGGATGGGCCTGTTCACGGCGATCGCCCGCGCCGGCGCCTCCATCCTCCGGCTGGAGCGCTGGGCCCGGTTCGAGGGCGCGGTCCTGGGACTGGCCCTGATCGCGGTCGGCCTTCTCGTGGCGACCCGGGTCCACTAAGCAGGGTCATGGCTCACGACGCCGCCCACGCTCACGACCATGGACACGACCACCACGGTCATGGGCACGGCCATGGCCATCACCATCACCATCACCATCACGGCCCCGTGGACGTCGGCGACTGGCGCTATGCCCTGGCTCTGGTCGTCAATCTGGCCTTCGTGATCGTCGAGTTCACCGCCGGGTTCCTGTCCAACTCCACCGCCCTGATGGCCGACGCGGGCCACAATCTGTCCGACGCCCTGGGCCTGGCCATGGCCGGCGGCGCCGCCTGGCTGGCGCGTCGGGCGGGCAGTCCCGACAAGACTTACGGCTACGGCAAGGCGACGGTGCTGGCCGCCCTGGGCAACGCCTTGCTGCTGATCTTCGCCTGCGGGGCCATCGCCATCGAGGCCGCCCGCCGCTTCGCCGAGCCGGCGTCGGTCGAGTCGACCGCCGTCATGCTCGTCGCCGGCGTCGGCATCGTCATCAACTTCGGCACCGCCCTGCTGTTCATGAACCAGCAGCACGACCTGAACGCGCGCGGCGCCTATCTGCACATGATGGCCGACGCCGCCGTGTCGCTGGGCGTGGTCATCGCCGGCGGGCTGATCCTGATGACCGGCCTGGCCGTGATCGATCCGATCGTCAGCCTGATCATCGTCGCCGTCATCCTGTGGGGCACCTGGGGCCTGCTGAAGGACTCGGTCAATCTGGCGCTGGACGCCGCCCCGCGCGGCAAGGACGTCGCCGCCATCCGTCAGGCGCTCTGGGACCTGCCCGGCGTCTCCGCCGTCCACGACCTGCACGTCTGGGGCCTGTCGACCACCAGGACGGCTCTGACCGCCCACCTCGTCCACGACGCCGACCCCGCCGCGCTGCTGACCCAGGCCCGCATGCTCGCCCGCGACCGCTTCGGCATCGACCACGTGACCATCCAGCTGGAGCCGGGCAGGGCGCTGGACTGTCAGAACTGCTGAGGTGGACTAAGTGGACTTAGTCCACTATGATCGACGCATGACCGAGACCGTCAACGTCCACGATGCCAAGACCAACTTTTCCAAGCTTCTTGAGCGGGCGAATGCCGGCGAGAGCTTTATCCTCGCCAAAGCGGGCAAACCTTACGCCCGACTGGTGCCGTTGGACGCCCCTCCGCAAACCCCTGCGAAACGCCGCATCGGCTTCCTGGACGGGCAGTTCAAAGTGCCGGACGACTTCGACACCATGTTCGCCGACGAGATCGAAGCGATGTTCAACGGCAAGCCGTGAACGTCCTCCTCGACAGCCATCTGCTGCTCTGGCTCGTCAGCATGTCGGATCGCCTGCCGCGAAAGGCCCGCCTCATCATTGAGGAGCCGGCCAATCGGCTGAGTTTCAGCGCCGCCAGCATCTGGGAAATCGCGATCAAGAGCCGGAGCGGCCGGGACGACGTCCTCATCGACCCGCACCTGATGCGGCGCGTGCTGATCGACAACGGTTTCAATGAGCTCGTCGTCACGTCCGACCACGCTCTGCGGGTCACGACCATCCCTCAACTGCATGGCGATCCCTTCGATCACATCCTGCTGGCCCAAGCGTTGGTTGAGGACATGACGCTCCTGACGTCAGATCGCACCCTGGCTCGCTATCCCGGCCCGATTATGAACGTCTGAGGCGCGCTGCTTAGCTCGAAAAGCGCTCGCTGACAGGATCGACCCAGCCGGCGCGATCAGTCCCCCATCCAGAGGCTCACTGGCTCGAATTCAGGTCCGCCGCACATGTGAAGGGGGCGCCGGCTGATCAGGGCGACGACCGACAAGCCCCCGATCGTCGCGACGGCTCCAGCGACCACGCGCACTCGCCTCGTCAGTTTCATCGCATCCTCCCCTTTCCGCCCCGCATCGCACAGTCCATCTACGGCCCATGACCGAAAAGACCCCCGTCACCGTCCTCACCGGCTACCTCGGCGCCGGCAAGACCACCCTGCTGAACCGCATCCTCACCGAGGATCACGGCAAGCGCTACGCCGTCATCGTCAATGAGTTCGGCGAGATCGGCATCGACAACGATCTGGTGGTCGGCGCCGACGAGGACGTGTTCGAGATGAACAACGGCTGCGTCTGCTGCACCGTGCGCGGCGACCTGATCCGCGTCGTGTCGGGCCTCATGAAGCGCCAGCGTCCCGGCAAGCCGGCCTTCGACGCCATCATCGTGGAAACCACCGGCCTCGCCGATCCCGGCCCGGTGGCTCAGACCTTCTTCGTCGACGAGGAGGTCAAGGCCAGGACCGTGCTCGACAGCGTCACCGCCCTGGTCGACGCCAAACACGTCATGGCCCGTCTGGACGACTCTAAGGAGGCCCGCGAGCAGGTCGCCTTCGCCGACCAGATCATCCTCAACAAGACCGATCTCGTCTCCGCCGACGAACTGGCTGTGGTCGAGGCCCGCCTGCGCGGCCTCAACCCGCTGGCCCCCATCATCCATGCCGAGCGCGCCGACGTGCCGCTGGACCGGGTGCTGGGCCGACACGGCTTCGACCTGGAGCGCATCGCCGAGGTCCGGCCGGAGTTCCTCAACCCGCCTCACGGCGCCGAGGGCCACGTCCATGACGCCGACTGCGGCCACGACCATCACCATCACGACGATGGGCACGACCACGCCCACGATCACGGGCATGGCCACCATCACGACCACGGGCCGCGCGGCCACGCGCACGAGGACGACATCAAGGGCATCGCCCTGTCGCTGGACCGTCCCGTCGACGGCCAGCGCTTCACCCAGTGGCTGGACCGCCTGCTGGGCGAGCAGGGTCAGAACATCCTGCGCGCCAAGGGCATCATCGACGTGAAGGGCGAGGACCGCCGCCTGGTCTTCCAGGCCGTGCACATGATCCTGGAGGGCGACCTGCAGCGTCCCTGGGGCGAGGCCGAGCGCCGCTGGTCCCGCGCCGTCTTCATCGGCCGCGACCTGGACGAGGCCGCGCTCAAGGCCGGGTTCGAGGCTTGCGCCGCTTGAAAGTAAGGCAGTCTTGCCTTACTTTTGGACAATGACCACCCTGACCATCACCTCCAAAGGCCAGATCACCCTCAAGAAGGCCTTGCTGGACCGCATCGGCGCCGCCCCCGGCGACAAGGTCGAGGTCGAGCCGAATCCTTCGGGCGGGCTGACCATCAAGCCTCTGCCGCGCAAGACCAGAACGTGGGGCGAGATCGCCGGGATGCTCAAGCGGCCCGACCACGTGCCTCCGGTGACGATCGAGGACATGAACGAGACGATCGCCAAGGGTTGGGCGGGTGAGCTCGACGATGACGCCTGACACCAACGTCCTGGTCAGGACCGTGGTGCTCGACGATCCGGAACAGACGCGACGAGCGACCGTTGAGCTTTCAAGCGCGCCGTCCGTGGTCCTGACCCTTCCCGCCCTTTGCGAGTTCTGCTGGGTGCTTCGCAGTCGATATGGATATTCGCCCGGTCAGATACGCCAGGCGCTGGAGGCCATGGTCGGCGCCCCCAACGTCAAGGTCGATCGCGAAGCGGTCGGGGCCGGCATCGCCATGTTGAATCTCGGCGGCGATTTCGCGGACGCCGTCATCGCCCATTCCGGCCGCCGTCAGGGCGGGCAAGAGTTCGTGTCGTTCGACCGTCAGGCGGTTTCGTTGTTGCGAACGCTCGGGGATCGGGCGCGCGAACCCCACTGACCGGAACCCTCACATGACCCAGATTCAGTCCGCCCTCGTCGTCGGCGCCTCGCGCGGCATCGGCCTCGGCCTCGTCGAGGAACTGCTCAAGCGCGGCGCCCGCGTCTGGGCGACCGTCCGCGACGACGACGGCGAAACGACGCTCAAGGGCCTGACCGGCGCGGACCGCCTGACCGTGCTCCGCGCCGACGTCACCGCCGACGACGACGCGGCCAGGCTCGCCCGCGACGTCGAGGGGCCGCTCGACCTTCTGTTCGTCAACGCCGGCGTCATGGGTCCGCGCGACCTGGCCTCCGCCGGCTGGGACCAGATCGACGAAACGATGCGCACCAACGCCTTCGGCCCCGCGCGCCTGGCCTGGGCCCTGCTGGACCGGGTGCGCGACGGCGCCGGCGTGCTGGCCCTGATGACCAGCGGCATGGGCTCGATCCAGGACAACACCTCGGGCGGCTTCGACGTCTACCGCGCCTCCAAGGCGGCCCAGAACATGCTGGCCCGCGGCCTGTCGCTGGCCGGCCGGGACCGGGGCCTGACGGTGCTGTCGGTCAACCCGGGCTGGGTCCGGACCGACATGGGCGGCGACGGCGCCGCCATCGACGTGGCGACCAGCTCGACCGGGATCGTCGATCAGCTGGAGCGCCACGCCGGCCGGGGTGGGCACCATTTCGTCGGCTGGAACGGCCGGGAACTGCCCTGGTGAGGACCAGGCGACGGCGGCCGAGCCTCATCCATCGTCACGATCATGCCGCCTCCGCCCGTCCGCGCAGCGACAGGCAATAGGCGAAGGTGATCAGGATCCCCAGCGCCACGGCGCCGCAGCCGCCTGCCACCGCCGCGTCCATGGGGGCGAAGGCGAACAGCCCGGCATAGATCAGCCCGCTGATCGCCAGCGACCAACCGGCCACGCGCTTGGCCTGTCGGGCGCGGGCGCTGGGCACGAAGGCCTTGGGGATGCGGTTGCCGAACCAGGCCACCATCAGGCCCGTGGCGGCCAGCACGATCCGCGTCGTCGTTTCCGCGTCGATCATCCCCTGGCTCCGCAACTGGCTGGCGACCAGCGCCAGCCCGACGATGCCGCCGCCCCACATCAGGCTGCCGATCAGATCCTTGTTCATCTCGCACTCTCCTCCTTGGCGGCCGGCGCCTCGGCGCCGCCGTCGAACGATTGGACGAAGCCCAGCAGCGCGTCTTCCAGCACCGACAGCTTCAGGTGATAGATCACGGACTTCCCGGCCTTCTCCGCATGGACCAGGTCGGCCTCCTTCAGCACCGCGAAATGCGCCGACATGGTCGGCTTGGACACGTCGAACCGGTCGCTGATCTCGCCGGCGCTCATTGGGCCCGCGCGCAGCAGCTGCAGCACACGACGACGCGTGGGGTCCGACAGGGCCTTGAACACCGAACTCATGATTAGATGTTTAGCCAACCATCGAAATGAGTCAAGCCCCTTTCGGAAGGCTGTATTTCCGTTGAGTGTTTGGCCTCTTCTCTTCTTTCGTCATTCCGGGCGCAGCGAAGCGGAGACCCGGAACCCGGCGGCGCCGCGACGGCGGCGAAACGCCGGCGACCCCGTTTCCGTCCATTGGGCGAACGCCTGCGCTCCCGACAGGTTCGCGCTCTCGCGCGCCGCTGGGTTCCGGGTCTTCGAGGCTTCGCCTCTTCGCCCGGAATGACGAAAGATTTGGCGACCGGGCCACCAAAACCGAACGGGAATACAGCCTTTCGGAGTGGGGCCTCAGTCGCGCATGAAGCCGCCGAAAAGGGGCGTCGGTGGTGCGTGAACACGGGTGACCGGGTCACGGTCTCGATCCGACCGCGACGCTCACGTCCGATCCTGACGCAGGCGCGGGCCATCCTGCGTCCATGACCGACGCCTATCGCATCCGATCCGCGGAAACCTGGGACGCCGCCCGCGACGCCTATCTCGCCGGCGCAGCCGCCGAGGACGTCTGCCGCCGACACGACCTCGGCCTGTCCGCCTTCCGCGCCCGCGCCCGTCGCCACGGTTGGCGGCGCGCGGACCAGCCGGACCCGGAGCCGCAGGGCGACGACCTCGACGCCTACGCCGGCGCCGACCTGGACGAACTGGTCGATCTCGCCTGGCGCCGCATGGCTCAGGCAATCGACCTGGGCCGGGCGACCGAGGCCCTGCGCTGGCGGCGCCTCCACGCTTCGCTGCTCGAGCTCGTGGACGATGAGCCGGCCCCTGAAGCCTCCCCCGCCGCCCCGCCGCGTCCCCCCGCCGCCTCTCGCCCCGCGGATGTGCACGATGTGCACTCCAATTTTTCCGAGGCCGCGACTCTCACCCGCGCCGAGCGCCGCCGCCTGGCGCGCGAGGCCCGCCGACGAAGTTGACGGCCCCTCACGGCGCCCTAAACCGCGCCCATGCAGCTGACTTTCGACGCCCAGCCCACCGCCGCCCTGTTCGACCGCGCCGGCGCCGTCTTCGCCCTGGGCGACGGCTCGGTCCGGTTCGAGGGCGGAGAGCGGACCGACGCCCACGACGGCGCCGTGCTGTGCGCGGCCGTCCATCCGTCCGGCGACGGCGTGGTCACCGGCGGCGACGACGGCAAGGTCGTCTGGACCCGCCGCGACGAGGCGGTCGTGCTGGCCGACGCGCGCGGCAAGTGGATCGACGCGGTCGACGCCTCGGCCGACAGCGGCCTGATCGCCTTCTCCCACGGCCGGACCCTGACCGTGATCGACGCCGGGGATCCCTCCTTCCGCCGCGATTTCGAGCATGAGCGCACCGTGTCGGGCGTGGCCTTCGAGCCCAAGGGCCGGCGCATCGCCTGCTCGACCTACGGCGGCGCCGCCCTGTGGTTCGCCCGCATCGCCGACCAGAAGCCGACGATGATGAAATGGGCCGGGTCGCACACCGCCGTCGGCTGGTCGCCCGACGGGGACTTCGTCGTCACCGCCATGCAGGACGCCCAGCTGCACGGCTGGCGCGTCAAGGATCAGAAGAACCTGCGCATGGGCGGCTATCCCTCCAAGGTCCGGTCCTTCGGCTTTCTCCTGAACGGCAAGCTGATGGCCACGGCGGGGGCCCAGGGCGCGGTGCTGTGGCCCTTCCTCGGCTCGGACGGTCCCATGGGCCGCGAGGCGACGGAGATCGGCTTCGACCAGAACGCCCTGGTCGTCCTCGTCGCCGCCCGCCCCGCGAAAAGCATCCTCGCCGCCGGCCTCAACGACGGCCGCGTCTGGACCGCCGATCCGGCCGCCCAGGGTCTGAACTTCGTCCGCGCCGACAAGGCCGCCCCCATCGCCGCCCTCGCCCTGTCCCCCGACGCCACCCGCGTGGCCTGGGCCGACGAGGACGGCGCGGCGGGCGTCTCCGATATCTAGCGGCATCATTTCCCTCCCCTTCAGGGGAGGGAGGATCGCGCAGCGATCCGGGTGGGGCGTAATCGGACGGGCCCCATCCTGGCGGCTGCGCCGCCGTCCCTCCCCTGAAGGGGAGGGAAAACCGCGCGCAGCGCCTTCAGATCCACTAAAGTCGGAATGCCTGCGGCGCTCCACGCTCGGTCCCGTCGTGTCCTTTGTGGCTTTCCTTCGTTGTGTTCGCTGTGATCCCCCTTCGCGCAGGCTGCATCTGCCGCAAGCCTTGAAGCCCTTGCCTCCGGCCCACGCTTGCCCATCATGCCCCCCATGAGCGCGCCCCGTCGCCTCGGCTGCCTCGGCGCCGTCGGCCTCTTCATCCTGGTGCTGGTTCTGCTGCCCGTCGGCGGCGTGGCGATTCATGCCGTGGTGCCGCCCCTCACCACCTTCCTGATGGTCGAGCAGCGGCTGAAGGGGCAGGGGGCCGACTATCGCTGGCGCCGCCTGAACGACATCTCGCCGCGCCTGGTCGAGGCGGTGATCGCGGCGGAGGACTCGACCTTCTGCTCCCACCGCGGCTTCGACATGAAGGCCATCGAAAAGGCGATGCAGAACAACGCCCGCGGCCGGCGGGTGCGCGGCGGCTCGACCCTCAGCCAGCAGACCGCCAAGAACGTCTTCCTCTGGTCCGACCGCAACTGGATCCGCAAGGGCATGGAGGCCGGCTACACCGTCCTGATCGAGGCCTTCTGGTCCAAGCGCCGCATCGTCGAAGTCTATCTGAACGTCGCCGAATGGGCCCCCGGCGTCTACGGCGCCGAGGCCGCCGCCCGGCACTGGTTCGACAAGTCCGCCGCCGACCTGACCCCGCGCGAAGCATCTCGACTGGCTGCTGTCCTGCCCAGCCCGCGCCGCTACCAGGCCGCGTCTCCCGGCCCCTACGTCCGCCGCCGCGCCTCCCGCATCCAGGCCGCCATGGGCACGGTCCGCGACGAAGGTCTTGCGGCGTGCGTTCTGGACTGAGGCAGCGGGGCCGCCCCGGCCATGTTCATCACAACGAACACAACGGTCCACAACGGACACGACGACACCGAGGCGCCGCGCGTGCTCGTTGTGACGAACCCCTTTGACACCCCCACGCCCGAGTTAACCGTCGCCATAGGCCGAACCCTTAACCGAGACCGACGATCCTCGATCGAATGACCGTGGGCGACGCGCGCCGAGGGGTCAGGGGCGCGACGCGGCATGACGATCTGGACCCGGCTTTCGACCTTCGCCCGGCGGATCGCCGACGACGCGCGCGGCAATGCGGCCATGCTGTTCGGCCTGGCCCTGCCGGGGCTGATCCTGATGACCCTCGGCGGGGTGGACATCCACCGCGTCTCGACCGTCCGCATCAACCTGCAGGACGCGCTGGACGCCGCCGCCCTGGCCGCCGCGCGCAGCACCTACACCGAGCAGGCCGACATCCAGCGCGTCGGCATGGACGCCCTGCGGGCCAACCTGGCCGCCTATCCGCAGGTCACCCTGCTGACCGCCGGAACCCAGTTCGAACTGACGGAGAACCAGACCGTCGTCGCCGACGCCCGCGCCAATGTGAAGACCCTGGTCGCCAACATCTTCCTGCCGCCCTACGGTCAGTTCATGGACGACTACCTGCCGGTCGGCGCCCATTCCGAAGTGACCCGCTCGTCCAAGAACGTCGAGGTCGCCCTGGTGCTGGACATCACCGGCTCCATGGCCGGTCAGAAGCTGACGGACATGAAGGCGGCCGCGACCCAGCTGGTCGACATCGTCGTGCAGGACCTCCAGACGCCCTGGTATTCCAAGATGTCGCTGATCCCCTATTCCATGGGGGTCAACGTCGATGGCTGGGAAGACGACGCACGCGGCGACGCGACCCAGTCGGTGAACGTCTCCAACGTCCGGTGGAGCGTCGGCAATCGCCGCACCATCTCCGCCGTGAACCGCTCGACCGGCGTCTTCACCTCGAACGGCCACGGCTTTCAAGACGGCGACGTCGTCTGGGTGTGGAACGCGTCGGGCATGACCCAGATCAACAACCGCCGCTATCGCGTGGATCGTCAGAACAACAACACCTTCAAGCTGGAACAGCCCGACGGCAACGGCTGGGAGGCGGTGCCGACCTGGAACTATTCCAGCTACGACGGCAACGGCCGCGTCCAGAAATGCTTCCGGACCGAAGACTGCCGGGTCCAGATCACCACCTCGTCGGCGCATGGCCTAAGCGACGACGACGGCGTCTACATCACCAACGTCGGCGGCACGACCCAGCTCAACAACAAGGGTTGGTGGGTCGATCGCCTGGACGCGACCAACTATGCGATCCACGTGCCGGGCCCGGACTGGGGCGCCTATTCCAGCGGCGGCAAGTCCTGGTGCGGCGAATACGGCTGCCAGTGGCGCGTCTATGAGGACGACACCGGCGCCATCGACTGGAAACAGGCCACCGTCTGCGTCAGCGAGCGCACGGGCGACGAGGCCTACACCGACGCCGCGCCGGACGACGACCCCGTCGGCTTCAACTATCAGCGCAATCAGTCCGACTGCCCCGACAGCCCGATCATCCCGCTGACCGCAAGTAAGTCGAACCTCAAGGACCGCATCTCGGACTTCTCCGCCGCCGGCTCGACGGCGGGTCACATCGGCACGGCGTGGGGCTGGTACACCATCGCGCCCAGCTTCAACGACCTGTGGCCGTCGTCCGCCGCCGGCGCCTACAACGACCCGAACGTGCTGAAGGCCGTCATCATCATGACGGACGGCGAGTTCAACGTGACCTACTGCTCCGGCGTCTATTCCAGCGACGCCCCGAACGCGTCCAACACCGACCAGATCGGCGACTGCGACGCGCCCAACGGCGACGCCTTCGATCAGGCCGAGGCGCTGTGCGACGGCATGAAGGCTCAGGGCGTTCTGGTCTACACCGTCGGCTTCCAGGTGCCGGCCAACGGGGCCGCGGCCCAGATCATGCGCGACTGCGCGACCTCGGCCAGCATGGCCTTCCTGCCCACCTCGGGCGCCGACCTGACCGACGCCTTCAAGGCCATCGGCGCCGACATCTATCGCCTGCGCATCTCCAAGTGACGGATCACAGCAGCCGGATCTCGCGCAGCCGCTCGGCCAGATAGTCGTCGGCCGTGATCGCCTTGCCGGCATAGCGGTCGGGGTTCTCCGGCGTGATCGTGGACGGCAGCGTCTCGATCCGGAAGTCCGGGTTGAAGTGCAGGAAGAAGGGCGTGGAATAGCGGGCGAAGCCGCGCCGCTCCGGCGCCGGATTGACCACGCGGTGCGTCGTCGACGGCAGGACGTGGTTGGTCAGCCGCTGCAGCATGTCGCCGATGTTGACCACCAGCGCCCCCGGCGGCGGCGCGACGTCCAGCCAGCTGCCGTCCTTTTCCTTCAGCTGCAGCCCGGCCTCCTCGGCCCCCAGCAGCAGTGTGATGACGTTGATGTCCTCGTGCGCCCCCGCGCGCACGCCCGGCGCGTCGGCCGGCACCGGCGGATAGTGCAGCAGCCGCAGGACCGAGTTCCCCAGCTGGACCTTGTCGTCGAAGTAACCGTCGGCCAGCCCCAGGCGCCGCGCGATCGCCCGCAGCAGCTTGCGACCCAGGGCGTCCAGCGCCTCGTACATGCCGTAGACGTTCCGGCGGAAGCCCGCGACCTCCGTCGGCCACAGGTTCTGCGGCATGGTGGCGGTGTAGGCGTGGCCTTCGGGCAATTCCCGCCCCGTGTGCCAGAACTCCTTCAGATCGGCCGCCTTGGCGTCCTTGGCCGCCTCGATCCCGAAGGGCGTCAAGCCCCGCGCGCCGCCGGTCCCGGGGCGGTGATACTGCCGCTTCACGTCTTCGGGCAGGGCGAAGAAGGCCTTGGCGTCCGCAACGGCGGCCTCGATCAGTTCGGCGTCCAGCCCGTGATCCGACACCACGGCGAAGCCATATCGCTCGAACGAGGCGCCGAGGTCGCGCGCGAAGGCGTCGAAGTCGGCGTCGTGGCCGGTCATGGAGACGGGGCGGATGCCGGGGGCGGGGTTGGCGGAATCGGGCACGGGCGAGGGTCCTGAAACGGAGGGTCGCCGACGTCCTACGCCCGTCGGCCCCGGCCCGCAAACGTCCGGCCGTCGCATTCCCGCGACCGGCGTTCATCCTGGATACAGGGGAACCTTCACCATAAGGGGACGTTCAGCGGCCATACCGGCTCAACCACGAAAGGCGTCCTTCCCATGCGCTCCAAGATCTTCCTCACCGGCGTCTGCGTCCTGGCCCTCGGCGCCGGGGCCTGCACGACCATGGACCCCTACAGCTCGACCCCGAACCGCAACAACACCGGCACCGGCGCCATCGTCGGCGCCTTGGGCGGCGCCTTGGTCGGCTATCTGACCAACACCTCCAACAGCGAACAGGGCCGCAAGAACGCCCTGATCGGCGCGGGCGTCGGCGCCCTGGCCGGCGCGGCGGTCGGCCAGTACATGGACCGTCAGGAACAGGCCATGCGCGAGGAGCTTTCGGGCACCGGCGTGGGCGTGGTCCGCCAGGGCGACGTTCTGGTCCTGCGCATGCCGTCCGACGTGACCTTCGGCACCGACCAGGACGCCGTGAACCGCAACTTCTACGCCGTTCTCGACGACGTTTCGCGCGTGCTGCAGCAATACGACCGCTCGACCATCGACGTGATCGGCCACGCCGACTCCGACGGGGCGGACGCCTACAACCTCGATCTGTCGCAGCGCCGCGCCTCGAACGTCGCCCGCTACCTGATCGACCGCGGCGTCCTGCCCGCCCGCATGTACGTCGAGGGCCGCGGCGAGAGCCAGCCGGTCGCCTCCAACGCCACGGCCGAGGGCAAGGCCCAGAACCGTCGCGTCGAGATCCTGATCCGGCCCTTCACCGGCTGATCCGGCCGAAAATCCGACGAAACGACCGGCCGGGGCCCGCTCCGGCCGGTTTTTCGTCGATCGCCGTGATGCAAGGCTTGCGGCCGGGCGCCGCGCATGCTGTCTGCGCCTGACGGGCGTGGAATCGAGGCGACATTCGCGTGAACGGCGACGACAGGCATCGCTCCGAGGGGGGCTGGATGGAGGGCGCGCGGCTGACCCTGGTCGCCGTGGTCAGCGCCGTCGTCGCCGCGACCCTGGTGATCCAGATCGGCTCCGCCGTCCGTGACGGCCGCCAGGTTCAGGCCCAGCCGCAGGTGATCCTGACGTCCCACTGAGCGCGCCCCCTTGCCGCGCGACCCGGGGAATGCCACCCAGACCGCATGACGACGCCCGCGCGCGGCCCGTCGCCCCTGCTGCGGGCGCTGGAGGCCGAAAGCCTGCACATCCTGCGCGAGACGGCCGCCGAGTGCGCGCGGCCCGTCCTGCTCTATTCGATCGGCAAGGATTCCGCCGTCCTGCTTCATCTGGCCAGGAAGGCCTTCGGACCCGGCCCCCTGCCGTTCCCGTTGCTGCACGTCGACACGACGTGGAAGTTCCGGGACATGTACGCCCTCCGCGACCGGGTGGCGTCCGATCCGGACCTGAACCTGATCGTCCACCGCAATCCGGAGGCGGAGGCGAAGGGGATCAACCCCTTCGATCATGGCTCGTCGGCGCACACGGACCTGTGGAAGACGCAGGGGTTGAAGCAGGCGCTGGACGCCGGCGGTTTCGACGCGGCCTTCGGCGGCGCCCGCCGCGACGAGGACGCCAGCCGCGCCAAGGAGCGGGTCTTCTCCGTCCGCACGCCCGGCCACGGCTGGGATCCGCGCCGTCAGCGGCCGGAGCTCTGGGACCTCTACAACGCCCGCCTGAAGCCGGGCGAGACGCTGCGCGTCTTTCCCCTGTCGAACTGGACCGAGGCCGACGTCTGGGACTACGTCGTGGCCGAATCCATCCCCGTCGTGCCGCTGTACCTCGCCGCCCCGCGGCCGACCGTCGTCCGCGACGGCAAGCCGCTGATGGTCGACGACGACCGCATGCGCCTCCTGCCCGGGGAGACGCCGGTGATGCGCCGCGTCCGCTTCCGCACCCTGGGCTGCTGGCCCCTGACCGCCGCCGTCGAAAGCGACGCCGACACGCTTGAGGCCGTCGCCGCCGAGGCGCGCGGCGCCCGCACCTCCGAACGTGCCGGCCGCCTGATCGACAGGGACCGGCCGGGCTCCATGGAGCGCAAGAAGCAGGAGGGCTATTTCTGATGGCCCGTGCGGTCGGAGATCGTCTCCGCGTCCTGACCTGCGGGTCCGTCGACGACGGCAAGTCGACCCTCATGGGCCGGCTGATGCACGACCTCGGCGCGGTGCCCGACGACGTCGCCGCCGCGGCGACCGGCCCCGACGGCGCGCTGGACTTCGCCGCCCTGGTCGATGGGCTGATGGCCGAGCGGGAACAGGGCATCACCATCGACGTGGCTCACCGCTACCTGTCCACGCCGCGCCGCGCCTTCCATCTGATCGACGCGCCCGGCCACGAGCAGTACACGCGCAACATGGTCACCGGCGCCAGCCAGGCGGACGTGGCCCTGGTGCTGATCGACGCCGTGCGCGGCATGACCGCCCAGACCCGCCGTCACGCCCTGATCGCCGCTCTGACGCGCGTGTCCGCGGTGCTCTTCGTCGTCACCAAGATGGACGCGAGGGGGTGGGACCGAGGCCGTTTCGAAGAACTGGCGGAAGAGGCGCGGGCCTTTGCGGCGGCTCTGGAACTCGATGAGGTGCAGGTCGTCCCGGTGTCCGGCCTGACCGGCGAGAACGTGGCGCATCCGCCGGGCGCCGAGTGGGTCGAAGGGCCCACTCTGATCGAGCGTCTGGAAGTCGCCTCCGTCGAGACCGCGTCGGATCGGCCCTTCCGCATGCCCGTCCAGTGGGTGCGCCGAGACGGGTTGGATCGAGCCTATGCGGGAAAGGTCGCCTCCGGGCGAATCCGCCCCGGCGACGCCGTGCGCGTCCAGCCCTCGGGTCGCTTGGCCACGGTCACCGAGGTGTTGGACGCAGACGGCCTGGCGGACGCGGGGGAGGCGGGCCTGACTGCGTCCCTGCGCCTCGACCGCCCCGTCGACGTCGCGCGCGGCGATCTGATCGTCGCGGCCGACGCGCCTCTGGAGGTGGCCGATCAGTTCGAGGTGGATCTGGTCTGGATGGGCGAGGAGCCGATGCTGCCGGGCCGCGTCTACGACCTGAAGATCGGCGCCCGCACCGTCTCCGCCCAGGTCACCGAGATCCGCCGCCGCGTGTCGGTGGAAGATCTCGCCCCGCTGGCCGCCAAGACGCTGGAACTGAACGAGATCGGCGTCTGCAACCTGTCGCTCGGCGCCGAGATCGCCTTCGCCCCCTATGCCGAGGACCGGACGCTGGGCGGCTTCATCCTGATCGACCGGACCAGCCTGGACACCGTCGGCGCGGGCATGATCCGTTTCGCCCTGCGGCGGGCGCACAACGTCCATCGCCAGGCCCTCACGATCGACGCGGCCGCCCGCGCGGCGGCCAAGGGGCAGAAGCCGACGGTGCTGTGGTTCACCGGCCTGTCCGGGGCCGGCAAATCGACCGTCGCCGACGCGGTCGAGCGTCGCCTCCACGCGCTGGGGCGGCACACCTATCTGATCGACGGCGACAATCTGCGCCACGGTCTGACGCGCGATCTGGGCTTCACCGACGCCGACCGGGTCGAGAACATCCGCCGCGCGGCCGAGGCCGCCCGCCTGATGGCCGACGCCGGGCTGATCGTCCTGGTGTCTCTGATTTCCCCCTTCTCCTCCGAACGCCGCATGGCGCGCGATCTGATGGGGGAGGGGCGGTTCCTCGAGGTCTTCGTCGACGTGCCTTTGGACGTGGCCGAGGCGCGCGACGTGAAGGGGCTGTACCGCAAGGCGCGGGAGGGCCGGCTGGCCAATTTCACCGGCATCGACAGCCCGTACGAACGCCCCGAGGCGCCCGAGATCCACGTCCGTGCCGACGTCGAGACGCCGGATCAGGCGGCCGAACGGATCGTCGCGGCCCTGCGCGACCGCGGACGGCTGGAGGCTTGAAAGGAGCGCGGACCTCCAGGTCCGCGTCGGCTGGAAGATCGCAAGGGCGGACCTGGAGGTCCGCGCTCCAAAGGCGAAGGGCCCGCCGGAGTGATCCGGCGGGCCCCTGCCTGGTGTTTCGACTTGTCTTCGAAGCTTGGGCTTAGAAGTTGATGTCGATGGTGGCGCGACGGTTCAGCGGCTCGCGCACGCCGTCG
>Ga0209909_100188_pt1 | contig 86648 bp, 91 predicted proteins | sample FECB22metaG_FD_188302 | JGI IMG/M metagenome (GOLD analysis project Ga0209909, IMG submission 188302) | Cyanobacterial communities from the Joint Genome Institute, California, USA - FECB-22 (SPAdes) (version 3) | ecosystem: Environmental > Aquatic > Thermal springs > Hot (42-90C) > Microbial mats...
CGCGGTCGAAGGTCTCGTCGCGGAAGGCGGCGACCACGCGGGGCAGCAGCCGCTCGCGGCCATAGGCGCGCGCCGCCTCCTGGATCATGCGCTCGTCGTCGGTCAGCCGGCCGTCGAGGTCCAGCGGATCGTCCCAGCGGAAGGTCTTCGCGGGGGTGGCGGCGCCGTCGGCCATGGTCGGAGTCCTCCCGGTCGGGTGCGCGGAATTGCCTTGGCAAGCCGCCGCGATCAAATGATATAAGATTATATCTTTTGCGCGGTCCACCACCGTGCGTTCGTGGATGTGAAATGACGAGGCCGCCCGGGCACGGCAGAACTCTGGTCGAAAAGGTCGCCGCCAAGGCGTCGGGTCGCACAGACGTGCGCGCGAGCGACCTGGTCACGGCCGAGGTGGACCTGTGCTTCGCCCATGACAGCTCCGGCCCGCGCCGCTGGGCGCCCATGCTGGCGGAGCTGGGGCGCGGGCTGTGGGATCCGTCCAAGGTGGTGATCGCGTCCGACCACTACGTCCCCGCCGTGGATGCCGAGAGCGCGGCGATCCTGAGCCTGACGCGACGGTTCGCGGCCGAGCATGGCGTCGGCCGGTTCTATGACATGGAGGGCATCGGCCACATGCTTCTGGCCGAGCGGGCGCTCATTAGGCCCGGCATGCTGGTGGCGGGAGGCGACAGCCATACGCCGATGGCGGGCGCCTTCGGGGCCTATGCGGCGGGGTATGGGGCCACCGACATGGCCGCGATCGCGGCGACGGGCCGCACCTGGCTGCAGGTGCCGGCGACGATCCGGGTCGAGTGGCGTGGAGCGCTGTCGGACGGCGTCACGGCCAAGGACATGATGCTGTTCCTGTGCCGCGAGCTGGGCATGGACAACGCCTTCCGCGCGGTGGAGTTCGCCGGGCCGACGGTCGAGGCCATGTCGATGCCCGAGCGGCTGGTCCTGACCAACATGGCGGCGGAACTTGGGGCCGAGGCCGGGGTCGTGGCGCCGGACGCGACCACCTTCGCCTGGCTGAGAGGGGCCGGCGCGGCGGTGGAGGACGAGACGGCGGCGATGGTCTGGGCCTCCGATCCGGACGCGGACTACGAGGCCGTCCACCGGTTCGACGCGGGCGCGCTGGAGCCCATGATCGCCCTGCCCCATTCGCCCGCGAACAGCGTGGCGGTCGGCGAGGCCGAGGCGCGGCCGATCGATCAGGCCTATGTCGGGGCCTGCGTGGGGGCCAAGCTGGAGGACCTGCAGATGGCGGCGCGGGTGCTGCACGGCCGGAGGGTCGCGCCGGGGGTGCGGCTGCTGGTGGCACCGGCGTCGTCGCGGGTGACCGAGGCGGCGGCGCGCGACGGGACGCTGGCGACGCTGATGGCGGCGGGGGCGACGCTGATGCCTTCGGGCTGCGGGGCCTGCGCGGGCATGGGGGCGGGTCTGCTGGCGGACGGCGAGGTCTGCATCTCGACCACCAACCGCAACTTCAAAGGCCGCATGGGCCATGCGGGGGCCGAGGTCTATCTGGGCTCTCCCTACAGCGTGGCGGCGGCGGCGGTCGCGGGCCGAATCATCGATCCGCGCGATTGCCTGGGCCAGCGGAGGGCGGCGGCGTGACTGTCGTTCTCTTTCGTCATTCCGGGCGAAGCGCAGCGGAGACCCGGAACAAGGCGGCGCCGATAGGCGACCCTTCCAGGCACGATGCCTGCCGTTCGAGTATGCGGCAGATTCGCGCTCTCGCGCGCCGCCTTGTTCCGGGTCTTCGCCGCAAGAGCGGCTTCGCCCGGAATGACGAAAGGGGCTGGGGCCCTGCTTTCGCGGGGATGAGCGGAAAGAGGGGTAGCCGATGACCGGCCGCGCCTTCGTGTTCGGCGACCAGATCGATACCGATCTGTTGGCGCCCGGCCATCTGATGAAGCTCAACCCCGATGCGCTGGCGAGCCACTGCCTGGAGGCCGTGGACCCGACGTTCGCGGGGGCGGTGCGGCCGGGCGATTTCGTCGTGGCGGGGCGGAATTTCGGGCTGGGGTCGTCGCGGGAACAGGCGGCGGTGTCGCTGAAGCGGCTGGGGGTGCGGGCCGTGGTCGCGCGGTCGTTCGCCCGCATCTTCTGGAGGAACGCGATCAACCTGGGCCTGCCCGCCGTGACCCTGGCCGAGGCGCACGAGATCGCGGCCGGGGACCGGTTGAGCCTCGATCTGGAGGCGGGCAGGCTGATGAATGAGACCTCGGGTCGAGCCTACAGCTTTGCCCCCTTCCCCGACCATCTGACGGCGATGATGCGCGACGGAGGGCTGATCGCCCATCTGAAGCGTTCCTCCCCTTCCCAGACCGGAGCCTCCGCGTGAGCCTGAAGAGCCGCCTGACCCAGCCTGGGGCGCCGGTCCATGCTCCCGGGGCCTTCGACGCCCTGTCGGCCCTGCTGATCGAACAGGCCGGGTTCGAGGCCGTCTATCTGTCGGGGGCCTCGATCGCCTACACCCAGCTAGGGCGGCCGGACCTGGGGCTGGTCAGTTTCGACCATGTGGCCGACGTGGTGGCCCGCATCTGCGAGCGCGTGAGCATTCCTTTGATCGTCGATGCCGACACCGGCTTCGGCAACGCCTTGAACGTCGCGCGCACGGTCAAGGTGTTCGAGCGCAATGGGGCCCGCGCCATCCAGTTGGAGGACCAGACCTTCCCCAAACGCTGCGGCCACCTGGCGGGCAAGGGCGTGGCGCCACTGGAGGACATGGTCGGCAAGGTTCACGCGGCGCTTGACGCGCGACGCTCGGACGAAACTCTGATCATCGCCCGCACCGACGCCATCGCCGTCGAAGGCTTCGAACCGGCCCTGGAGCGCGCCGTCGCCTATGCCGAGGCCGGCGCCGACGTGGTCTTCGTCGAGGCGCCGCGCGACCTGGATCAGATGAAGCGGATCGTGGCGACGCTGGGGCGCACGCCCGCGATGGCGAACATGGTCGAAGGAGGCCATACGCCCATCCTGTCGCGGGACGCGCTGGGCGAACTGGGCTTCCGACTGGTGATCAGCCCCGGCGCCCTGGTCCGCGCCCTGATCCCCGCCGCCGAAGGTTTCTTGCACGCGCTGAGGGCCGAAGGATCGACAGTCGGCTACAAGGACCGCATGACCGACCTGACCGGCGTCAACGCCCGCATCGGCCTGGAGGAAATGCTGGCTCTGGGCGATCGCTACGAGCCGGAGCGGCAGGAAGCGGCCGAGTGAACCGCTCCGACCCCAATCTCTACGACCACTGGCCCTATCGCGACCGGCCGAAGATCACATGGCCGGGCGGCAAAGCGCTCGCCTTCTGGATCGCGCCCAACATCGAGTTCTATGAGTTCGATCCGCCGGTGAACCCGTCCCGCCCGGGCTGGCCTCGCCCGGCCCCCGACGTGGTCGGCTATTCCCAGCGCGATTGGGGCAACCGGGTCGGCCACTGGCGGCTTCAGGATCTGCTGGACCGGCACGGCCTGCGGGGATCGGTCTCGCTGTCCATCGGCCTGATCGACCACCATCCGGAGATCATCGAGGCCGCCAACGCACGCGGCTGGGAGTTCTTCAGCCACGGCATCTACAACACCCGCTACTCCTACGGCATGGACGAGGCCCAGGAGCGGGCGGTGCTGGAAGACTCCATCCGATCGGTCGGGGCGGCGACCGGACAGCGCATCCGGGGCTATCTGGCGCCGGCCCTGACGCATACGGCGCGGACGCTGGACCTGATCGCGGAGCATGACTTCTGGTATTCCTGCGACCTGTTCCAGGACGACCAGCCCCAGCCGCTGAAGACCCGCACCGGACGACTGGTCTCCATGCCCTATTCGCTCGAGGTCAACGACGTCATCGGCTATTCGGTGATGGGGATGGACCCTTGGCGCTATGCCGACGTCCTGAAGCGGCACTTCGACCAGCTTCTCGCCGAGGGACGCGAGTCGGGCACGGTCATGTGCATCCCGCTGCACGCCTATCTGGTCAGCCAGCCGAACCGCATCCGGGCGTTCGAGAGCGCGCTGGAGCATATCCTGGGGCACCGCGACGAGGTCTGGTTCGCCACCGGCTCGGAGATCGCGGCCTTCTATCGCGAGCACTGCTGGGACCAGACAGTGGCGGACATCCAGCGGCGCGGCCTGGCGACCGCTGGATACGGGTTCGACGATGCCGCTGCCTGACGACCACCTGATCTACCCGCACCGGCGACGCGGCATGGACCAGCCGCTGTATGCCTGGCGGCCGGCGACGGAGCGTCCCAAGGGGCGTTGGCCCGGAGACCGGGGTCTGGCGGTGATGATCGTCCTGCCGGTCGAGTGGCACATGCTCGACCCGTCGGGAAAGCCGTTCAAACACCCGGGCGCCATGCAGACGCCATGGCCGGACCTGAGGCACTACACCACGCGCGATTACGGCCCTCGCGTGGGCGCGTATCGGCTGCTGCGGGCGCTGAAGGAGGCGGGTCTGAAGGCCACTGTGCCGGTGAACGGCATCGCGCTGGATCGATATCGGCCCCTGGTCGAGGCGGCGTTGGAAGACGGGCACGAGATCGCGGCCTATGGCTGGTCGACCGACGCCCTCCACCACTCCGGCCTGTCCGAGGACGAGGAGCGCGCCCTGGTCGCCCGCACCCGCGAGGCGTTCGATCGTGCGAGCCTCAAGCCGCGCACCTGGATGAGCCCCGCCCGCCAGCAATCCTTCCGCACCCTGCCCCTGATCGCCGAGGCGGGCTTCGACGTCTGCCTTGATTGGGAGCAGGACGAGGTCCCGGTGGCCATGACCACAGATGCGGGTGTGGTCCACGCCGTGCCGCTGATGAACGAACTGGACGATCGGACCCTGCTGATCGACCGCCGCCAGACCGAAGACGCCTGGGCCGATCAGGTGCTGGAGGCGGCGAATTGCCTGAATGCCCACGCTGGAGAGGACGATCGGCGGGTTCTTGGCTTCACCCTGACCAGCTACGTCGCCGGCCAGCCTTTTCGGATGGAGTCGGTACGGCGCATCTGCGGCCGTCTGGTCGCGGTCGACGTCTGGTCCGCCGGCGCGTCCGAAATCGCGGACGCCGCCCGCTAGCGGTCGCCGACGGGCAGGGCGTCCAGCACCTGATTCAGCTCGATGTAGTGGCCGTCCGGGTCATAGACCGACGAGAAGTTCACCCGGATCACCCCCGTGCCGTCATAGGACGGATATGTCACCAGGTGCGGGGCTTCGCCGACCTTCACCCCCGGCGAGGCCGAGGCGCGGGCGAAGGTCGCCGCCTGGTCGTCGACCGCGAACACGAGAACCACGTCGCCGGGCCGCAAGTCGTCGTCCGCGCGAACGGGCCGGGGCGGGCGCACCGGCTTGCGGTACTCGAGCAGGCCGATCACTCCGATGTAGTCGTCGTTGGCGCGCAGGAAGACCAGCCGCGACACCCGCTCGGCCGACGCGTCGTCCGGAGCGTCCCTCGGCGTCCGGATGACGTTGTCGTAGATCACCTTCATGCCCAGTGCGTCGCGGTAGAAGGCCAGCGACGCGTCCATGTCCCGAACCACCAGCGAGGTGCGGCGGAAGTCCAGCGCCACGTCGCGCGGCGCGGGAGCGGACGCCGCGGCGCGGGCGGGGGAGGGGGGCTCGCCCGACCTGTCGACGGCGATGACGCAGGAGCCCAGCGCCAGGCAGGCGGCGGCGATCAGGACGCGGATCATCGAGCGGTCTCCAGATGGGTCAGAACCTCGGCCGCCGGAAGCACGTCGGCGTACTTCAGCATCAGGTCCGTCAGGTTGGCGAAGTGATAGCTCTCGTGCTTGTCGGCGACGCATTCGACCGGAACGATGGTCCGATATCCGCGTGACAGGCTGTCGACGGCGGTGGCTCGCACGCACCCCGAGGTCGAGCCTCCGGTCACGATCACCGTGTCGATTCTATGCCAGATCAGATAGCTCTGCAGCGGCGTCTCGTGAAACGCCGACGGCATGCGCTTGTCGAAGACCAGGTCGATCTCGCAATCGACCCGAGCGCGCGGGTCGAACGCATGACGGTCCGAGCCGAAGCGGATGTTCTGTAGACTGTCGGGCGTGTCGGTCCGGGTGCCCCATACGCCGGCGTCGCCGCCGTCCGGCTTGTAGCAGACGCGCGTCCAGACGACCGGCAGGTCGGTCGTGCGAGCGGCGTCGCTGATCCGGTTGATCCAGTCGATCTGGTCGGGATCGGTGACGTAGGCGGTCTTAGGAAACAGGTCGGGCCGGGTGTAGGCCTGCTGCACATCGACGTTGACCACGGCGGCCCGCCGACCGAAGCCGAAGCCTTTCCGCGCCGGATTGACCAAGACTTCCTCGTAGATCGCGCGCGCAGGCCGATCGTCACGCACCATCGTCGGCTCGAAGCAAAGCTCGGTCATTGTGCGGCCTGCAGGCGGCGGACGTCGTCGAGTCCGGTCGGCGGAGCCCGCCAGAGCGGCGCCTCGACTTCAATGTAGGCGCGCAGCGAGGCCGGCACGTCCTCCCACCGATCGATGCGCCAGGTGATCAGGTGCATGATCGCCGGACCTCCCCCCGCCCAGTTCGGCGCGTCCCCGTATCGGACCCACGACAGCTGGTTCGGGTTGAACGCCCCGCCCGGCGCCTGGATGAAGAAGTCGTAGTTCTCGAAGGCCTGGTAACGGCGGTCTCCGCCCATGGGGATGTCCAGGAACAACGGCGCCGTGAACACATGGGCGTCGCCGATGCGCCGCGCCTGCATCGTGTCGCCCGGACCGATGCGCTGAACCCGAGCGCCGGAGCCCTGCTCGACCATCGTCGTCAGTCGATCGCCGACCAGCTCATAGATGATGAACTGATAGGGATAGGCCACAGGCTCGACGGCGATGCCGTTCCGCTCCCGAAGGACCTCGTTCGTTTCCGCGTCCCGATAGACGTAGATCTTGCGCGAGAATTGCCGCGCGAGCGCCCGCCCCGGCTCGGGGCGATCGGACGTCGAGGTGTCGAACCCCTCGACCCGCGCGAGCAGATCGCCCGAGGGATAGGCGCGCAGCGTGCCCACGGAGTACCAGTAGACCGGCTGGCCCGTCCCCGTCCGCGCGTTGACGAACACGTCGAAGCTTTCTCGGTCGAACCCCTGGCTCCGGGCGTCGTCTCCAAAGCCCGCCAGAAAGGTGACGGTGAGGGCAAGCAGGGGCAGTCGTCGCATCAGGGCGCCTCCGATCGTCGCATACGGTAACCACGCTTGTCGGCCGCATCAAATGATATAAGAATATACCAATAGAACCGGACGGAGATCCGGGTTTCACATCGCCGATCGGGAGGTCGTCCATGCGTTTTTCCGTTTCGCTTCTCTCCACCGTGTCCGCCGCGGTGGTGTTGATCGCCCTGCCTGCCGCCGCACAGGACGCGCCGTCGTCGGGCCAGGACGCCACGCGCGTCGACGACATCATCGTCACCGCCCAGCGGCGGGAACAGAACATCCAGGACGTGCCGATCGCGGTCACCGCCTTCAGCCCGACGCAACTCGAGGCAGCGTCCGTCGAGGACACGAGTGACCTGGTGCGCGCGACGCCCAGTCTGACGGGCGGGCTCAACACCGGCACAGGCGGCGCGGTCAGCTATTTCATCCGGGGCCTGGGCTCGACCGAACAGGTCGCCAGTTTCGACGTCCCGGTCGCCACCTACGTGGACGAGGTCTACGTCTCGCGCCAGATCGCCAACAACATCACCCTGCTGGACGTCGAGCGGATCGAAGTGCTGCGGGGACCGCAGGGCACGCTGTTCGGCCGCAACACCACGGGCGGCGCCATTTCGATCACGACGCGCAAGCCTGATCAGACCCTGCGCGGCAGCCTCGAAGGCTCGATCGGTTCATTCGAGCGGCGCATGTTCCGCGGCGCCGTGTCGGGTCCGCTCAGCGAGAACTTCTCGGCCGGCCTGACGATGCTGCGCATCGACGACGACGGCTATGCCGACAGCCTGGTCACCCGCGAGGGGCTGAACGGTGAGGAAACCTGGGGCGTCCGCGGCGCCTTCCGCGCCCAGTCGCCGGATCGCCGGCTTGACTGGAACATCTCAGCCGACTGGGTCGATCAGCTAAAGACGACGATCGGGTCCAGCCCCGTCGATCCGGAATACACCAGCCGGACTGGGCTCAGACAGGGCCGCTGCGACGACGGATCGATCGAGGTCTTCCTCAATCAGCGCCGCGGCAACTGCGCGCGCACCGGCGTGGGGACGGCGATCTCGAACCTGTCCTACGACCTCGGGTGGGCGGACGTCAGCTGGATCAGCGGCTACATCTCGACGGACCAGGATTTCTCGCTGGACTTCGGCACCGGCGGCAGCCCGTCGCCCTTCGGCGGCTTCACAATCTCCAATGAAGTCGAGAGCCGCCAGTTCACCCAGGAACTCAAACTGGTCGGGCAGATGGGCCGTCTCAGCTACGTCGCCGGCATCTTCTACCTGACGGAGGACAACTCGACCTATCAGGTCGACACATTCGCCACGACGCCCACTGCGACGACCGCTCTGGTCCTCGGCGACCGCCTGCTGGAAAACTCCACCGACAGCGTGGCCGTCTACGTCCAGGGCGACTTCGCGCTCACGGATCAACTGACCCTGACGCTCGGCGGCCGCTACACCGAGGAAGACAAGGAGGTCGCCTTCATCGACCGCACCCGGACGGCCTATCCTACCGGCTTCATCGGCGCGACCGGCGCCGCGGGCTCGCGTCCGACGACCGCCAACCTGATCGCCGCCGGCATCCCGGTGGAACAGAGCACGTCCAAGTTCACCCCGCGCGTCGCGGTGCAATACGCGTTCAGCGACGACGTCATGGTCTTCGCCTCCGCCACCAACGGCTTCAAGTCGGGGGGCTGGAACGCGCGGGGCACGACCGCCGTCACCAACTCCGCCTTCGGCCCGGAAGAGGCATGGTCTTACGAGCTCGGCCTGCGGTCCGACCTTCTCGACGACCGCCTGCGCGTCAACCTGACGGCTTACCGCCTGGACGTCGAAGACCTGCAGTTGCTCAGCGGCCAGCCGCGCCCCGGCGGCGGCATCGACTTCGTGACGCGCAACGCGGGCGGGCTTGAGGCGACGGGCCTGGAAGCCGAAATCACCTGGCGCCCGATCGCGGACCTCGAGATCTTCGCCTCGGGCTCATTCGCCGATCGCAACTACGTCGACATCCCGGCGGCCAACGGTGCGGGCGGCGTGCCGTGCAGCACCGTGCCGGAACCGGCCAACTGCACGACCACCCTGGACCAGCCCGTCAGGTTCCCGGAGTTCCAAGCCACGCTCGGCGGTCGCTACATCCTGCCGATCGGCCACGACGCCGGGGAATGGTCGCTGAACGGCTCCGTCAGCCATTCCGACGAATACTGGACGTCGACCTACAACGACACCGGCACGGTCACCGCCGCGCCCTTCGGATCGACCACGCCGCGGACCGTTCGTCTGTCCAGCGTGCCGGCCACGACGGTCTACAACCTCGGGCTCCGGTTCGAGAGCAACGACGGCCTGTGGGAAGCGTCGCTCGACTGCACCAACTGCGGCGGGGAATACTACTTCACTTCCTCGCTCGTGGGCGTCGGTTACCCCAACGATCCGCAGCGGGTCACCCTGCGGCTGCGCCGAAACTTCTGAGCCCATGCGTCGCCGGTCCCTCCTTGCCGGCGCCGTGACCGGGACGGTCCTGAACGTCCCCTCGACTGGGGCGCGGGCACGAAGCCCGCGCCCCGTTTTCGTCCTGGTTCACGGGGCCTGGCACGGCGGCTGGTGCTGGCGACGCGTCGCCGACCGGCTGGAAGCCGCCGGCGCGCGCGTCCTCACGCCCACCCTGACGGGTTGCGGTGAGCGGGTCCATCTGATGGGGGCCGGCATCGAACTGGAGACGCACACTCAGGACGTCGCGGCGGTCATCGAGGCGGAGGAACTGACCCACATCCATCTGTGCGGCCATTCCTATGGGGGCATGGTGATCACGGGCGTCTGCGACCGTCTGAAGGACCGGATCGCCTCGGTCCTCTATCTCGATGCGGCCGTGCCGTCCGACGGTGAGACAATGATCACCCAGTCGCCCGGGATCACGGCGGAGGCGGCGGCCGCTATGGAAGCCGGCCTGCGCGCCTTGGCCCCGGACGGGGCGGCCATGCAGGTGTTCCCTGACGTGACGATCTTCGGCGTGGCGGCGGGCGGAGATGACGAGGCCTGGCTCAAGCGCCGCCTGACGCCCCATCCTCTCAAAACCTGGCTCGATCCGATCCGCCTGACGAATGGCGGATCGGACGGCCTTCGCCGCGCCTACGTCCATTGCGTCGATCCGGTCCTGCCGATGGCGTCCTTCGGCGCGCATCACGCCCGGCTGAAGGACGACGTGACCTGGTCGGTCTCCACCCTGGCGACCGGCCACGACGCCATGGTGACGGCGCCGGCCGCCGTGGCCGACCTTCTGCTCGCCCAGACCGTGGAGACATGACCCGTGATCCCTGATCGCCGCGCCCTGCTGATCGGGTCCGCCCTCGCGCCCGCCGCGCTCGCCACGGCGGCCGTCGCCCAGACGCCGCCCTCGACCGGCCAGCTTGTCCGATGCGCCCTGTTCGTCTCTGACCTGGAGGCGTCCACCGTCTTCTACCGAGACGTCCTCGGCCTGCCCGAGCTGTTGTTCGAGGGCGCCTTGCAGGGCGCGCCGCTTGAGCGGCTGCTGGGCCTCGCCGAAGGCGCGGGCGTCCGCTTTCGCATTCTCAAGGCCGAGGGTCCGCCCTACGGCATGATCGCCCTGTTCCAGGTGACGGGACAGACGCTGACGCGGGTTCAGAAGACCGAGGGCACGGTCAATGTCGGCGAAGGCGTGCTCGTGTTCCATCGGCCGGACCTGGACGCCCTTTCGGCGCGGCTGGCGGAGATCGGGCAGGCGTTCCTGAGTGGTCCCGAACGGCTTGTGGACACGCCTCAGCGGCGGACCGACCGCGAGGTCATGCTGCGCGATCCGGACGGCGTCCTGATCAATGTGATCGAGCGGGCGTAAGTCAGTCCTTTCCGCTCATTCCTGCTTTTGCGGGAATGAGCGGAAGTTAAAGAGCCAGGATCGCCCGGGCGGCGCGTTCCCCGGTCTCGCAGGCGGCCTCCATGCCGTGCTCCTCGCGGCGGACGTGTTCGCCGGCGAACTGGATGCGACCATGCGGACGCTGGAGCGCCGAGCCGAGCGTCAGGATCTCCCCAGGCCGGGGCGCATGGCGGATGCCGCCGGACAGAGGCCCGGCCCAGCTCCAGGAAAACGCCCCGCGCACCTTGCCGGCCGACGACGGCCGCACGCGGGCCAGCTCCGACACGGCGGCTTCGACCCGGTCGGCCTCGCTCATCCGGTCCCAGGGAACGGCGCCGTCGCCGTTGATCCAGCAGACGAGTCGCTCGACGCCGCTTTCCGTCTCGACCGCGAGCACCCGCTCCAGCAGGCCATCGACATAGAGGGACGGCGGCAGGCCGTCGTCCTGCCAGAAGGGCCCCTCGGGCACGAGATGGACCTGGGTCACGCGGGCGTAAGCGGCTCCGGCGACAGCGGCGGCCTGGTCCGGCGGCAGAGGCGGATCAAACGCGATGCGGGCCACGGCCGTCAGGGGCGCGGCGACGATGACGTGGGCGGCCGTCAGGGTCTGGCCGGAGCCGAGCCGGACCTCGACCCCCGAAATCGTCTGGGTGACCGCCGCGACCGGCGCGCCGTAGCGGACGGGCTCGGTCAGGGCGGCGGCCATGGCGGCGGGCAGGGTCGCGCTGCCGCCCACGATCTCCCCGGCGACTTCCGGCCCGGTCGGCGGCGGGGCGCTGGGAGAGCGGGCGAACTCGCGGAACAGGCCGAGCGCCGACGATCCCGCAAGGGACGGGGCGTTGGTCCAGCGGTCCATCAGCCGGACGGCTTCGGCCGAGACGCCCGCCTCGGCCAGCAGTTCGGCGGCGGGGCGGTCGTAGGCGGCGAGCGCCGGGTCCGCGGCCTGATCGACGGTCCGGATCGGCGAAAGCGGGCGGAGCAGCCGCGCCTCCAGCGCCGCCGGGACGATATCACGCTCGGCGCCAATGGTCCGGTTCGTTGGGCTTGTCGGCCAGTCGGCGGCTGAGATCAGACGGTCCCCGATAGCGTAGCCGAAGCCGCCGAACCGGCGGGTGATGGGCCGGATCTCGACCCCGAACCGATCGGCCCAGCCGCGCAGGCGTCGATAATGGGGTCCGACCTCGACCGCGCCGACGTCGATGGTCAGGCCGCCACCGCTCTGGGTCCTCAGACGGCCTCCGGGCCTGTTTTGCGCTTCCAGCACGAGGACGCGCGCCCCTGCGTCCTGGAGCGTCAGGGCCGCCGACAGGCCCGCCAGACCGGCCCCGACCACGATCACGTCGGGCCTGGCCTGGGCGGCAGCCCGCCCCGAGACCGAGGCGGCGAGACCCGTCAGCAGCAGCGCGCGGCGGTCCATCTCAGCGATCCAGGGCGATCAGTTCGTACCAGGTCCGCATATAGCCCCCGACGCCACCCTGGAGCATGATCCCGTCGGCGTCGTCGGTGATCCAGACGTCATAGGGCGGGTGCTGGCCAGCCATCCCCGAGGTGCCGTCGTCGATGAACTGGAAATGCCTGGCGGCGAAGGTCCCGGCCCGGACCGTCACCGTCTCTCGGCCGAGGAAGACGGCGTCGATGTTGACCTCGGAGATCATGGGCGGGGTGGCGCCCCTGTGGTCCGGGCTGGGCAGCATGACGCGCAGCTTCTTCTTCTCGCCGTCCTTCCAGTCGGACAGGGCCAGCAGGTAGCCGTCGGCCACGACCGGGTGGGTGCCCATGCCGTCGATGGGGCCGTTCAGCGGCATCGTCTGCGACAGGCGGCCGATGGCGGGGCCATAGCTCTCGCACTCGACCGCGTCCTCGGTGAAGCGGAACCAGCCCGAGCCCATGAAGCGGTCGTCGACCGTCAGCCGGACGTGGCAGTCCATCGGCCGACCATGCTCGTCCAGGGAATAGACGATGTCGCGCAGCACGCTGGGGTGGGGTTCCTCGATCTCGCAGTGAGCGCGCAGGGTGCGTTTGCCGTCGGTGTGGTGGGTGAAGCGGAAATGCTCGATGCCGCGCGGTTGATCCAGCCGCTCCGGCTTCTTGGAGGTGTAGAGGATGGTTCCGGTGATGGAGCGGTGCTTCACGTCGAACCCTCTTCGGAAAAGGCGCTGAGCGGCAGGGGCCGCGCGGTGTTGGCGATCAGCGCCTGGCGACGCAGGAAGCGGCGAAAGCCGTCCTCGCCCATTCGGGACGGGCCGAGCCCCGACGCCTTGAAGCCCTGTTTGGCCGCCTCGTGGAAGATGGACGTCAGGGCCGCGTCGTTCAGGCTGATCGCTCCCGCCTCAAGCCGCCGCCCGACGGCCTCGGCCTCTTCCAGCGTCGCCGCGAAGACGGCGCCGGACAGGCCGTAGTCCCCATCGTTGGCCAGGGCGACGGCCTCGTCCACCGTGTCGAAGACGACGACCGGCAGGATGGGGCCGAAGGTCTCGTCGCGCAGGACCGCCATGTCGGGGGTGACGCCGGACAGGACCGTGGGCCGCAGCCAGCGGCCGCCGTCGTGGGTCTCGATCTCGCCGCCGGTCAGCACGCGGGCGCCCTTCGCCTTAGCATCGGCGATCTGGGCGGACAGGATGTCGGCCTGGCGATCGAAGATGATGGGGCCGATCTCTCCAGCGGTGATGTCGGGCCAGTTGAGGCGGGCGGCCTGGGCCTTCTCGACCAGACGGGTCAGGAAGGCGTCGTGGATGGGGCGGGCGACATGGATGCGCTCGATCGATTGGCAGGCCTGGCCGGTGGACAGGACGGAGCCGCGCAGGGCAGCGTCGGTCGCGGCCTCCAGATCGGCGCCCTCCAGTACGATCAGAGGATCCTTGCCGCCGAGCTCCAGATAGGCGGGGATCAGGCGACCGGCGGCCTGGACGGCGACCTTCCTCCCCGTCGCCACCGAGCCGGTGAAGCAGACGCAGTCGGCGACGTCGATCACAGCCTGACCCGTCGCGCCGTCGCCGGGGACGATGGCGAAGACGGCCGCCAGCTCGGGAATCTCGGCCACGGCGGCCATGACCGGGGCGATGAAGCGGGGCGTGACCTCGGACGGCTTCACCAGCACCGCGCATCCGGCCAGCAGCGCCGGAACCGCGTCGATCATGCCGAGCAGCAGGGGAAAGTTCCACGGGCTGACGACGCCGACCAGCGGATAGGCCTTCCAGGCGGCGGTGTGGCGCACCGACGGCAGGCCGCGCCCCTGCAACCACTCCGGCGGGGCGTCGGCGGCGATGACGCGGGCCCAGGCCTCGATGGAGCCGACGACGCTGTCGATCTCCAGGCGGGCGATGCGGCGGCGGCCCGTGTCGGTCTCCAGGGCGGCGCCGATGGGCTCGGCGTGGCGGCGCAGAGCCTGGGCGAAGGCGCGCAGCACCTCCAGCCGGGACGCCGCTCCCTTCGCTTCCCACTGCGGTTGCGCCGAGCGCAGGCGGGCGGCGACTTCCGCCACCTCGGGCGGGTCGAGCGCCCGGCCGCGCCAGTCGTGGACGCCGGTTCTCGGATTGCGGGCGGTGAACTCCCTCACAGGCCCAGCACGCCGGGGTTCATGCGGTTCGTCGGATCGAGCTCGGCCTTGATCGCGCGGATCAGGCGACGCGCGCCCTCGTCCAGGCTGTCGAGCCACGGATAGGTCCGGCCGATCTGGAAGTGGGCGGCGCCGACCTCGGTGAAGGCGGCGATGGCGGCGGCGCGGGCCTCGGCGACCAGGGCGGTGACCTCGGGGCTCTCGCCGTGACGGGGCAGTTTGGACAGGACGTGCGGCTCGACGGTGGCCTCGTGCAGGGCGCGGCGCTCCTCCGGCCAGACGAAGACGGGCTCGATCAACAGCGCGTTGGTCGAGAGCGCCGTCAGCATCATGCCGGTCTGGACCCTGCCGGCCTCAAAGCGGGGCCGCAGCGCCTCGAACCGGGCCATGATGGCGCGATGGGCCGCCGGACCGTCCTGGAGCGCGATCAGGCCGTGGATCGGCACCCATCGTTCGCCGTCGGGGCCGAGCACATTGTTCAGCGGGGTGAAGGGGCTGGCCCGGACCACGCGGGGGATTGAGGCCTCGACCTCGCGCCCGCCGAGACCGAGGCAGATGCGGCGCGCCTCGGCCAGATCGGCGTCCGCCCCGGCGGCGGAGCGAGCCTCGGCCGTCAGGTGGATCGACCAGTCGTCCGCGCCCAGGAAACCCCGACCCGCCACGGCGGTGCGGGCCGCCGCCGCCATGCCCTTCAACAGATCGCCGCCGGAGGTCGCGATGGCTCCCAGCGCCTTGACCCCCTGCACCAGCGACGCCCGCTTCAGCCGCATGGCCGAAAGGGCCGGGTCGAAGCCGAACATGTCCGCCGCCACCCCCGCCCGGCTGATTTCCGCCGTGGCCGCCAGCGCCTGGTCCGCCGTGTCGAAGGCGAAGGAGCCGTGGGCCTCGTGCGCCGGCGCTCGCATCAGCCGCAAAGTGATCTCGGCCTTGACGCCGAGCGCTCCGCAGTCCCCGCAGAACAGGCCCGTCAGGTCGGGACCGTAGTGGCGATAGAAGGCGCGGCCGTCGGCCTTCCTCCGCGCGCCGGTCGAGACCAGCCGCCCGTCGGCGAGCGCCACCGTCAGTCCCACCACGCTCTCCGACGTCGTGCCCCAGTGGCCGGCGCCGAAGACGGCGTTGAGCTGGGACAGGCCGCCGCCGATGGTGGACGACACACCCGACAACGGACCCCAGAACGGCGTGCGCAGGCCTTTGGGCTTCAGCGTTTCCCACAGCGTCTTCCAGGTGCAGCCGGCCTCGACAGTGACGGTCATGGCCTCGGCGTCGACGTGGAGCACCCGGTCCATGCGCGACAGGTCCATCAGGGCGACCGGACCGGCGTCGGAGGCATAGCCGCCGGTGTAGCTCATGCCGCCGCCGCGCGGGGCGACGGGCAGGTTCAGCCGGGCGGTCTCGGCCAGGGCGCGGGACAGGGCGGCGGTGTCGGCGGGCCGGAGGATGGCGACGGGACGGCGGCCGACCTTCCAGATGTCCTGGCCATAGAGCTGCAGCAGCGCCGGATCGGTCGAGACGACGTCAGGGCCGAGCGTGGCCTTGAGGGTGTCTGCGGGGGACGGACGGGACAGGTCGTCGGCAGGGCTCATTGGGGCTTCCACAGACCGAGAAGGGCCGCCGCCAGCAGCAGCAGCCAGATCAGGACGACGGCGGGCCGTGTCACGGCGAGCGAGCGGGCGATGCGGGTATCGGCGTCGGTCTGCCTGGCCGCGAGCGCGCCCAGGGCCGGGCCGAGATCGGCGGTCAGGCGACGGACCAGCAGGCCCGTCAGCACGCAGCTGGCGAGGATGAGCAGCTTCAGGTTCAGGAACAGCGGCCAGCCCGTGGCCCCCGCCAGCCCGGCCAGCCCGCCCGCGCCGAGCGCCGCCGCCGCGACCCAACGCAGGCCGAGGTCGAACCGACGCAGCCCCGAGGCCGGCCCGGGGTGGCTCAGGTGAATGCGCCAGGCGAGGGCGAGCCAGATCAGGCCGGCAGCCCACGCCGCGCCAATCCAGAGCGCGTCGAGCGCCACCCACCCTCGCGTCACCGCCAGCGTAAGTCCCGTGGGAAAGGCGAGGATCAGAGCCGTCCGGGGCGCCATGTCGACGTCGCCCAGCAGCCCTGCCGCCCCCAGGCGCGCCGCGCGATCCTTCGTCGGATTCGAGATCAGGAAGGACGCGACGAACGCGCCGAGGTCGCCCCCCAGCCAATAGACGAGGATCAGGACGTGCAGCAGGAGGAGAAGCCAGTCGGCCAAGGCGTCGTCCACAAATGATCTATTTCTATATCATTTGGAGGCGGGAGGATTGGCAAGCGGAAACCTGCCCTCAACTCCACCCGTCGGAGCCAGTCTGGCGCTGGGACTTCATATGGTACTGGAAACGGTCGGGCCGGTAATGGCCGACGATCATCTGCACCGCCCCGCCGTCCGCGCCCCGCATGACGCGCTCGATCCGGAGCACGGGCGAACCCGAAGGCACGTCCAGCGACTGGGCGATGCGTGGCGTCGCGGCCGTTGCGGTAAGCCATTGCTCCGCCGCCACGGCGCCCGCACCGGCACGTTCGAGGAGCGTAAGCAGCGGCACGGTGCGAAGGTCGTCGATCGTGTACCGCGCGGCGATCGCCGCGGGCACATAGGTCGTCAGGTGCGAAAACGGCTCACCCTGGAGTTTGCGCAGACGCACCGCGCGCTGGACCGGCGCGCCGACGACCAGTCCCAGACGCCCGGCCACGGCGGCGTCCGCAGGTTCGTCCGCCACGTCGAGCAGTTCGGCTTCCGTCGCCAGGCCCATGGCGCGGAGGCTGGTGATCAGCGTCTCGAAAGAGCCGGAGATCAGGGGGATGACTCCGCCGGAGTTGACGATCGTTCCCCGGCCCCGATGTCGGCTGACCAGGTTGTTGGCGGCCAGTTCGTTGAGCGCCCGCTTGACCGTGATCCGCGACACGTCGAACGCTCGTGCCAGATCCTGTTCGCCCGGCAGGGTCTCGCCGGCCCCGTAGTCTCCGGACTGAATCCGCTCGCGCAGAACCAGATAGACCTGGTGGTAGAGGGGCGTCGGCAGGTCGCCGCTGAGCAGGGCGGCGTCGATGCCCACACCCGGCTCCGCCTCGTCCGGCGCTTGATTCATCTGCAAACTCACAGGCCACTCCTCGCCTATCGGACGTCGCTCCTCAAGCGCAATCGACTGGCGTCCGGCGTCAAATGATCTAGACATATATCATTTGCGGGTCTTGGGGAGGCGGCGATGCATCCGGGCGAGGACTGGGCACGCAGGGGCCTGCTCATGGCCGGCGTCATGGCCGCCGCCGCGGCGGTGCTGCCGCCCCGATCGGCGGCTGCGATGGACAAAAAGGGGAGACGAAGGCCGATGACCACGCCCGACGCCTATGTGGCGCTCGCGCTGCAGACCACCTGTTTCGCGGTGAACTCGGCGGCCGACGCGGCCGCAAGCCGTCCCCGGATGCGGGCCGCCATCGACCGGATCGGCGCCCAGATCGCGGCCTCGAAACGGTTCATCGGTCAGGACGTGAAACTGGTCGTGCTGCCGGAATACTTCCTTACGGGATATCCGATGGGCGAGGCCACCGCGGTCTGGGCGGACAAGGCGGCCATCGCCCCCGGTGGGCCGGAGTACGCGGCCCTGGGCGAGGTTGCGCGCACGAACGGCGTGCATCTGGCGGGCAACGCCTACGAAACCGATCCGCCGTTCCCGGGCCTGTATTTCCAGTGTTCCTTCATCATCGCGCCTTCCGGCGAAGTGGTGCTGCGCTACCGCCGACTGGTCACGCTGTTCGGGCCGAGTCCGTGGGACGTCTGGGACCGATATCTGGCCGTCCATGGCCTGGACGGCGTCTTCCCCGTCGCCGACACCGAGCTGGGCAGGCTCGCCGCCATCGCCTCGGAGGAAATCCTCTACCCGGAGATCGCACGGGCCCTCGCCATCCGCGGAGCGGAGGTCTTCGTCCACTCCTCAAGCGAGATCGCCAGCGCCCTGACGACGCCGAAGAACGTCGCCAAGCAGGCGAGGGCGATCGAAAACCTGGCCTATGTCGTCTCGGCCAACTCGGCGGGCATCGAGGAGACGGCGATCCCGTTCGCCTCCGCCGACGCCTCGTCCAAGGTGGTGGATTTCCGTGGCCTCGTGTTGGCTGAGGCGGGGCAGGGCGAGAGCATGGCCGGCTACGCCGAAATCGACCTCGCGGCGTTGCGACGCTATCGCCGCCGCCCCGGCATGGGCAACATCCTCGCTCGTCAGCCCATGGGGCTGTGGGTGGAAGCCTATGCGGGGCACGACATCGCCCCCCGCAACACCCTCCTGGACGACGACGGCGGCATGATCACTCCGACGCCGGCCTTCTATGCCCTGAGACAGCGCGAAGCGATCGATCGGCTGGTCTCCGCCGGCGTCATCTGACCGGCGTAGGGGCACCGTGTCATGAAAACTACGTTCACCGATCATGAAACGGCAAAGCTTGCCGGCCCGGTTGACCCGTTGAGAGACTCCGCCATAGTTTAAATGGTATAAAAGTATACCATTCGACCGGGGAGGGGTCGGCCATGGCGAAAACTCTGAGCGCGCGTTCCATCATTCTTGCAGGGTGCGCGATGGCGGCCCTTGCGACGGCGTTCCCAGCCGTGGCGCAGCAGGCCCCGCCGCAGGAGCCGGCCGCGACGGCTGTGGACGACATCGTCGTCACCGCCCGTCGGCGCGAGGAGGTGCTGCAGGACGTGCCGATCGCCGTCTCCGCCTTCACGGCCGAGACGATGGAAGAGCGCCAGATCGAGACCCTGGTGGACGTCGCTCGCTACACGCCGGGCGTGCAGATTCAGCAGGCCTTCGGCCGCGACGGCGACCGCCCCGTGATCCGCGGCGCTTCGAACATCCTGATCAGCGACGGCAAGGTGGGCGTCTTCCTCGACGGGATTCCGTGGTTCGGCGATTTCTCCACCCTCGATCTGGATGCGGCGCAGCGCGTCGAGGTCATCCGGGGGCCCCAGTCGGCCGTGTTCGGACGCGGAACCCTGTCCGGCGCGATCAACGTCGTGACGCAGCGGCCCGGCGCGGAATGGTCGGGGAGGGTCAGCGGAACCTATGGAACGGACGATCGGATCGCCTACGGCGCCTATGCGTCCGGGCCGATCGCCCCATGGCTGGGCGTCATGGCGGGATATACGCACAGCGAGTTCGGCGGCCAGTACCGAAACGGCGCCGGCTTCGGCGAGATGCTCGGGGCGACGGATTCCACCGGCTACTACGCGGGCCTGTTCTTCACGCCGACGCCTGACGTCGAGGCGTCGATCCGATATTTCAATCAAGAAGACGACGACGCCCATTTCGCCGTCGCGCTTCAGCCGTCGACGGCCAACAACTGCTTCCTGACGACTCGGGCCTACTACTGCGGCGACATTCCCACGCCGACCAGCTTCGCGCTGAACACCGACCGCATCCTGCGGCCTGGCTTGGGTCGGGAGGCCGAGCGGATACTTTACGACTTCACTTGGGACGTGAACGGGTCGGGCTGGATCTTCAGCTACGCCGGCAGCATGAACGAAGTCTACGAGGTGTCGGGCTACGACCAGTCGTACGACAACCGCGACTTCTTCCTGATCGGGGCCGGCTGCCCCTTCGTTCCGATCGCCAACCGGCTGTGCGGACGTTCGCCCTTCAACGACACCTCCAGCGCGGACCGCGAGACCTCGACCAACGAGTTCCGCATCTCCAGCCCGGCGTTCGAGCGGTTCTCCTGGAACGTCGGAGCCTACATGGCGGAGGACGAGCTTACGCCGCTGCCGGAATACCTGGAGGCCACCGAGGTCGGCCTGGACGCCCTGGGCGCCGTCAACAACATCAAAACCAGCGCCCTTTTCGGGGGCCTCGACGTGACCGGGCCGGACATGACCCTGTCTCTGGAACTGCGCTGGCAGCAGGACGAGGTGACGTCCACCAACCAGCCCTATGTGGCCTCGACCTACTTCGATCCGGCGTATCTGGCGACCCTTCGCAGCCCCAATCCCGCCGCCGTGGTGGGGACGGCCGGCAGTCGCCAAACCCGGTTCGAGAACATCTTGCCGCGCGTCACCTTCACCTGGGAGCGTTCGCCGGACACCACGCTCTATGCCCAGTACGCCAAGGGCAACTCGCCGGGCGGCTTCAACGACCTGGCGGCGCCGCAGACCACATATGACGAAGAGACCCTCAGCAACTGGGAGGTCGGGGCCAAGACCCGCTGGTTAGGGTTCGACTACCTGAACGCCGCCCTGTTCTTCAACGTCCTCGACAATCAGGTGCTGACCAACACCTTCTTCGCCACGACCGTGGTTCAGAGCTTCCGCGCGAACATCGGCGAGACCCAGACGCTCGGATTCGAACTGGAGGGGGCGGCCAGCCTTACGGACAACCTGTCCGTACGTTTCGCCTATTCCTACCTGGACGGCGAGATCACCGAGGGCGTGGACGGCGATCAGGCCGTGCTGCTGCTGGGCGCGGCGTGCAAGACCGGCACCGCGATCAACCTGGACCGGCCGGGGTGCCGGGACGCCGGCGACATCTCCGGCAAGAGGCCTCCGCTCGTTTCCGAACATCTGGCAAGCGCGGGCATCCGCTACGAAAGCGATCCGATGTTCAACGGCTTCAGCGTGTTCGGATCGGCCGACGTGACCTACCGCGGGGAGTTCTTCGAGCAGGTGCACAACAACATCACCATTCCGGCCTCCACCCGGATGGATCTGCAACTCGGAATCCAGAACGAGTCGTTCCGCCTCTCCTTGTGGGGACGCAACGTCTTCGACGACGACACCCCGCAGGGCGTGCTGCGCTACGTCGATTTCCCGGCGCCGGTGTCTCCGTCGGGTGATCGCCCCCGCGCCTTCGCCGTCACCGCCACGGAGCAGGCCACCTACGGCGTCAGCCTCACCGCCCGCTTCTGATGCGTCGTCTCGCCGCGCTCGCCGCTCTGGTCCTCATGGCCGGGCCGGCGGTCGCGCAGGATCCGCCGTCGGCGCCATTCTCCACCGCCGTGCTTGAGCGCGATCTGCCGCGGCTGATCGAGATGTTCCAAGGCGAATGGGACAACGCCGAACAGGTCGGCTTCGCGGCCGAGCTCGGCTTTCCCGAAGGCGCGCCGCCGACGCGTCGGCACGTGACGATTCGCCGTGTCGAGGCGCCGGGTCTCGGTCCGCTGGTTCTCAGGCTGGATGAGTATCGCGACAACGATCCCGCCGACGTGGGCCGCCAGCGGTTCTATGCCTTCGCAGTCGATCCGGCGAAGAGGGCGATCCGCATGGACGTGCTGACCCCGACGGGGGAGCGCCTGGCCGCCGATGCCGACCACGCCGGCCTGACGCGCGAGGAGATGCGGTTCAATCCAGGCTGCGAAACCCTGTGGCGACGGAACGCCGACCAGTTCGTCGGCTGGATCGAGGAGGGGGCCTGCAAGGTGCGGTCTCAGGGCGGCTCAGGCTCCGAACTGACCATCGGCGCCGACATCGCCTTGTCGGCCGACCAGCTGTGGATGACCGAGACGGCGCGGGACGCGCGCGGGCGCGACGCCTTCCCCGACGAGCCGGATGCGCCGGTCCAGTACCGTCGCGCCACGGCCTTCACCTGCTGGCTGGCCGTGCCCCGGCAGGCGCCCGAGGAGGGCTGGTTCTACGCCCGCGACCTGGCGATCCACGACCAGGGCGGGGAGGTCTGGGTCACCACCGACGAGACCACGCCCCGCACCTATGGCTTCCGCATGAGGAACGTCCGCTGGCCGACCGGGCAGAACGCGGACGCTCTGACGCTGTACGTGCATGCGGAGCGCGGCGCCCCGGCGATCAGCTATGCCTGGGCCAGTCCGGACGCGACGCGGATCGGAATCAATCTGAGGACGCTCCAAGGCAGCTGTTCGCGCTGAACGTCTCCTCCCTGTCGGCCGCTTGGCCGATGGGGAGGGGGACTGCGAAGCGGTGGAGGGGTGAAGGAGGATCGCATGCGATCCGACGACGTGACGCGGACGCAAACCTCGTCCTCGCCAGAAACGCACCATGGCAGCACCAACCCAACTGACAGGGTTGCTCCCCATCGCTGCGCGATGGGGAGGAGACTACAGCCGTCGCTCGTCGATCAGGGTCCTCTGGTAGCATTCCCCGTCCCGGAACCAGTGCCAGGTCCGCGCGCGGGTCCGGCCGTCCGGTGCCAGGACGATCAGTTCGTAGAGATGCGCGCCGTGCGCATCCGTGCGCTCCCAGGTCAGGATGCAGGTGCGGTCGTCGCCCTGCCAGGCGTGGCCCTGGATCAGGCCGGTGTCCCACCACAGGCGCCCGTCGCGATAGACGCCGGGATGCACCGCCTCGACCACCCGGCCGTCGGGCCAGGTGAAGCGGTTCTTCTGTACGTAGGCGAAAGCGCCGTCGTCGGGGAAGGAGACCTCGATGCGCGAGGCGTGGCGGTCGACCTCGACGCCGTCGGTCGTGACCGTGCGATAGGTCCCCTCCCAGACGCCGGCGTGGCGGACCAGGGTCGGCATGTGCTCGTGCAGGGGGTTCACTTCACCCGGCGCTCGGTGATGCAGGTGCGTTTGAACAGCTTGTCGTTCTCGAACCAGTGCCAGGTGCGGGCGCGGTCATTGCCGTCCTCGGACAGCTGGATCATCTCATAGAGATAGGCGCCCGGCATGTCCTTGCGGGTCCAGGTCAGGCAGACGGTGCGGGCGTCGATCTCCCACGCCCGACCGTCGATGCGGTCGGTGTCCCACCAGATCTGGCCGTCGCGATAGGTGGCGGGGAAGTGGATTTCTTCCTTGCGACCGTCGTCCCAGATGTAGGTGTTGATCTGATAGTAGGCGTAGGGGCCGTCGTCGGGAAACTTGCACTGGAGGTGCGAGCGGTGGCTGTCGATGAGATTGTTGTCGGGATCGACGTGGATGTATTCGCCTTCCCACTCACCGGCGTGGCGGGCCAGGACCGGCATGCCTTCGCGGATTCCGCTCATCTTTCGCTCCCTCGGACGGGCGGCGCGATCCGCCCTTGGCAAATGGTATAGACTTAGATCATTTGGGCGGGAAAGCCTTTTTGGGACTGGACATGGATGATGCGCTGAAGTTTACGGTCACGGGCGACGTGGCGACCCTGACCCTGAACCGGCCCGAGAAGAAGAACGCCCTGACGCTGGTCATGTGGACGGCCCTGCCCAGCGTACTGGCGGGCGTGGCGAGCGATCGGGCGGCCAAGGTGCTGGTGGTGCGCGGCGCGGGCGGAACGTTCGCGTCCGGCGCCGACATCGGCGAGTTCGAGACCGTCTATGCGACGGCCGACAGCACCCGCGCCTACTTCGACCGGGTCGGCGAAGCGATGGAGGCGCTGGCGACGTTCGAGAAGCCGACGGTGGCCATGATCGAGGGGGCCTGCGTCGGCGGGGGGTTGGGGCTGGCGCTGGCGTGCGATCTGCGGATAGCGGCGACGGACGCGCGGCTGGCGCTGACGCCGGGCAAGCTGGGGCTGGTGTATTCGCTGCCCGACACGCGTCGACTGGTGCAGGCGGTGGGGCTGTCGAAAGCCAAGGACATCCTGTTCACCGGGCGGCTGATCGGGGCGAAGGAGGCGCTGGCGATCGGGCTGGTGGATGGGCTGCATGCGCCGGACGCGCTGGGGGCGGCGGTGGCGGAGAAGACGGCCCAGATCGCTGCGGCCAGCCAGTGGACCGCGCGGCGGACCAAGGCGATCGTAGGGCTGATCGCGGACGGGGAGACGCGGGACACGGCCGAGACAGCGCGCTGGCTGATCGAGGCGGTGGAGGGAGAGGACTTTCGCGAGGGGCGGGATGCGTTCCTGGCGAAGCGGAAGCCGGAGTTTCCATTCAGATAATCCTCTCCCGTTGGGGGAGGTGGCTGCGAAGCGAAGCGCAGCAGACGGAGAGGGCCCAAACGCGCGTTCGGTGTATGGGGCTGGGCCTCCTCCACCGCTTCGCGGTCCCCCTCCCCCTATAGGGGAGGATTGTAGGCCGCCAACCGCCCCGCCAGCTCCAGGATCGCTTGGCTGTCTCGCCCGATGATCTGGGCGGACAGGGGCAGGCCGTCGCTCGACAGGCCAATCGGAAACACCACGGCGGGCAGGCCCGCCATGTTGGCGAGGCAGGTTATGTCGGCCTGGTCAGCCGGAATGGGATCGCCGAAGCGGAAGGCCGGGCCGCCGGTGGTGGGGCACAGGAGGCCGACGCGGTCGCCGATCAGGGCTTCGATCGCCGCCTTCGCCGCCGCGACCTCGGCCCGGGCTTCGGCGAGCTTTTCAGGCGGCTGGGCCGCGCCCCAGCGGAGCAAGCCGGCGAAGGTCTCGGTGAAACCGTCCGGGCGGGCCTGGAGCATGGCGGCATGCTCGGCCATGCCCTCGACCTCGGAGATCAGCAGGCCCCGGCGGCGCAGTCGGCCGAGGTCGATTTCGAGCGGGACCGAGCCCTCCAGCAGGCCCTCGCCCTCGGCGACCGCGACCAGGGCAAGGAAACCGGCGCGGACGTCGTCGGACAAGGACGCGCGACCCGTGACGTCGAGCACCGCGAGCGGCCCGCCCGGCGTGGCGGGGTCGGGCGTGGCGATTCCGGTCAGCACGGCGGCGCAGTCCTCGGCCGAGCGGGCGTGGACGCCGACGTGGTCGAGGCTGGGTGAGAGCGGCGTCACGCCCTCTTCCGGAATGACGCCGTGGCGGGGCTTGATGCCGAACACGCCGCAATAGGCCGAGGGGATGCGCACCGAGCCCATGGTGTCGGTGCCGAGCGCCGCCGCGCACAGCCCGGCCGCCACGGCCGCACCCGAGCCGCCGGACGAGCCGCCCGCTGTATGGCCCTCGCGCCAGGGGTTCTGCGTCCGCCCGAACCAGGGATTGTCGGTGACGGCGCCCAGCGCCCCCTCCTCCATGTTCAGCGTGCCCAGGATGATCGCGCCGGCGGCTCGGAGCCGCGCCACGCAGGCGGCGTCCCGGTTGGCGACGCGGTCGTGATAGGCGCCGATGCCCGCCGTCCACGGAAGGCCCGCGACGGCGATGTTGGCCTTCACCCCCACGACGCAGCCATCCAGCGGCGACAGCACCATACCGGACGCCCAGCGATGGGCCGAAGCCCTGGCGGCGTCGCGCGCGCCGTCGATGTCCAGATCGACGAAGGCGTGGATCGCGGGGTTCAGCCGCTCGATCCGGGCCAGATAGTTCGCCAGCACCGCGTCCGGCCGGGCCGAGCCCTCGGCATAGGCGGCGGCGAGGCCCGCGACCCCGGCCGCGACCTCCGGCTCGAACGGGCCGATCATCAGAACCGCTCGTCGATCAGGCGGATCGGCTTCTGACGCAACTCGACCTGGGTGAGCGCCGCCGTCTGGCCCTTGCCGACCAATTCGACCTCGACCTCGATGCCGATCTTGCGCTTCAGGATCTCGCCGAACCGACCCGCCAGAGCGGCGTCGTCGGGCGCGGAAGCCTCGGCCACGACCACGAAGGTGTCGCGTCCGGCGGCGTCGCGGCGGGTCTTGCACACGAACTCGCCCGCGAACTCCGGGGCCTCGTCCAGCATGGGGCCGATGGCCTGGGGGAAGATGTTGATGCCGCGCACCTTCACCATGTTGTCGGACCGGCCGAGGAAGCCCTCGATGCGCTGGAAGCTGGCGCCGATCGACGACGGCCGGGCGATCACCTCGGTCACGTCGTGGGTGTTGAAGCGGATGATGGGGTAAAGATCGTCCTTGTAGAGACAGGTCACGACCATATCGCCTGGCTGGCCGTCGGCGACGGGCATGCCGGTGTCGATGTCGCAGACCTCCAGATACTGGGCGTCCTCCATGACATAGAGGCCGTCGCGGTCGGGGCCTTCGCCGGCGATGCAGCCGGTGTCGCCCACGCCGTACCAGTCGAAGCATTCGGCCCCGCCCCAGGCGTCCGATAACGCCTGCTTGTCCTCGCGCCCCATATGGCCCGAGATCATCCGTACCGGGATATCGACGCCCGGGACCAGACCCGCCGCCCTCGCCACCTCCGCCAGGCGCTTGATGTAGTCGGCGAAGCCGACGATGGCGGTGGCGCCGAAGGTCTTCATCAGCTCGACCTGCTGGGCCGAGCGGGTCTCGACGCCTGTGCCGGCCGACATGAAGACGGCGCTGGTCCAGTGGGTCACGGCCTCGCGCACATAGTGGCCGCCGTTGATCATGCCGTGGCCATAGACGGAGTGAACCACGTCGCCCGAGCGCAGCCCCTGCCAGCGGTAGAGGCGGGCGAGCAGCAGGTTCTGGACCTCGCGGCTCTTGGGGCCGAACAGCAGGACCTGGGGTCGGCCGGTCGTGCCCGAGGTGGTGTGGAAGATGACCGGCGGGCGCTTGTCTTCGGGGTAGGTCTCGAAGCCGGCGAAGTCCCCGAACGGCGGGGCGATCTCCAGCGAGGCCATGATGTCGGACTTGTCGAAACTGGGCAGGTTCGGCAGGTCGTCGAGGCCCCGAATATCGCCCTCCGCGATGCCGGCGGCGCCCCACAGGCGGCGATAGAAGGCGGTCTTCCAGGCGCGGGCGACGCAGCGGGCGAACAGGGCGTCCTGCCGGGCGCGCAGTTCGTCCCTGCTGATGGAGGTCACCAAAGTGGTGAAGGCTTCGCCGATGGGGTGGTCGCGGGCGATGGCGGCGAAATCGATCTCGTCCCAATAGGTGCGGTGGGTGTCGGTCACGGGTGAGCTCCGAGAAGGGAGAGGATCGAAGAGGCGTCGGGCACGGTCTCGAACCGGTCGATGGCCTCGGCGAGGGCGGCGGCGTTGCCTCCGAGGCCCGCGAACTCGAGGCAGGCGGCCTGTTTGGCGAGGTGCTGCGCCCGCGTCAGGGGCTGGGCGGGCGAGCCGAGCTGGGCGGTGACGGTGTGGGTCAGGATGCGGCCGTCGGTCGTCGTCACGGTCAGGGTGGCGGGCGTGAAGGCGGCGGGGTCGGGATTGTCGTCGGCCTCCACCCGGATGCGGTCGGCGAGGCTGAGGAGAGCGGGGTCGGACAGGCGCTCGGGCGAGAAGTCGGCGAGGCCGACCGTGCCGCGCGCCAGGACCACGGCGCCCAGCCAGGGCAGGCACAGCCGCGCCCAGGCCGGGGCCATGTCGGCGCTGGGCCTGCGGCCGACGAGGCGATGGATCAGGGGCGGGGCGCGATAGACGGCGTGGGCGACGTCGGCGGACCTCAGAGCCTCCGGAGCGCGGACCTCCAGGTCCGCTGGGGCCGCCAAGGGCGGACCTGGAGGTCCGCGCTCCAGCCCAGCCATCAGGGTCTGTAGCGCGACGATGCCGCCGTGGGCCGCGCGGCCGGTGGGGAAGGGCTTCCAGCTGACCTCGGCGATGCGGAAGCCGGGCGTGGGGTCGGTGAGGGACGCGGCGTCGTGAGCCGTTTCGAACAGGGTCAGGTAGCCGAAGGGGCCTTCCAGCGACGCCTCGGGACCGGGCAGGCCGACCTCGGCGAGGTCGGCGGCCATGACTGCGGCGCGGGCGGCGTTGGCGATCTGGATCGGCAGGGCGGGCTTGCCCTCGGCGTGGGCCTGCATGGTGCCCGAGGCGAAGGCGAGGGCGTAGCCGAAGGCGGAGACGCCCTGCTCCACTGGGAGGCGGCGAAGCGAGATCAGGGCGGCGACGCAGCCGAAGATGCCCGCCGTCGCGGGACGGAAGAACTTGAGCGCCGTGGTGGCGGCGAGGCCGAGCGAGGCCGCGACCTCGACCCCGGCGACGAGGGCGGTCAGCAGGGCCTCGCCGGAGACGGGGCGACCTTCGGTGGAGGCGCGGTCGGCCTCCGACAGGATCACCGCCCCGACCGTCGCCATCGGGTGGACCACGGCCGGTTCGTGGACGCAGTCGAACTCCTGGGCGTGGATCTGGAAGGCGTTGACGAAGGCGGCGGACGGCTGGGGCAGGCGCACGCCGGGTCGGCCGAGGATGCCGCAGGCCGAGCCCTCGCCCCAGCGGCGGGCTGCGGTCAGGACGTTGTCTGCCAGGGGCGCGCGGGCACCCGCCGCGCCGACGCAGAGCGTGTCGTGCAGGAAGGTCTTGGCCGCCGCGCGCGCAGGCGCATCGACGTCGGCCCAGGTCAGGGCCAGGGCGCGTTCGGCCAGAGTGCGCGACAGGGTCATGCGTCGCTCCCGGGCAAGGCGGCGGACAGGTCGGCGACGGTGGTCGTGAGACCCAGCCCCTCGACGGCGGCGATCAGCGCCTCGGCCGCGTCGGGGCTCATGCCGCCCCAGGCCATCATGGCGCGGGCCTTGTCGCGCATGGCCTCGGGCGGCAGGGGGTTCTCGGGATCGCCGAGGGCGTCGTGGGCCTCGATCTGGTGCGCGACGCCGCGCGCCGTCGCGATAAGGCGCGCGCCGAAGCGGGCGGGATAGGCGGCGGTCAGGTCGTCGGCGACCGCGACCGAGACGCGGGCGCGCACGGCGGCGGTTTCCGGATCGGTCAGGGCGGCGGGCTCGAACCGTTCGAGGCCCGCGTCGCCGTGGATCAGGGCGACGGCGACGCTGTGCTGAAGCGAGAACTTGGCCTCGGCGGGGGTGGTCGGGGCGGGTTTGTCGCAGAACAGGACGGAGTCTCGATAGGTCTCGACGCGTATTGTCCGAAGACCTGGGTCTCCGCTTTCGCGGGGATGAGCGGAGAAGGGAACGAGCCGCGCGCGCAGGGCAAGCGCCGCGTCGATGGCCGGATGGGCGTGGCGGCAGGCGGCGTGGGGCTTGAAGCTGACCTCGTGGATGAGCCAGTCGGCGGCGGGGGTGAGCACGACCTCGGGATCGGCGTCGGGGGCCATGGCGGGGAAGAACCCCTGCTCTCCCTCCAGCACCTTCAGCGGCCCCCGGAAGCCGTCGCGCGCGAGCAGCGCCGCCGCCACCCCGTTCGCGGCCGCGCGGCCGTCGTGCAGCGCCTTGACCGAGCCCGGCTCGTGCCGCGCGCGCCACAGGCCGGCGCCCTGCTGTCCCGCCAGCCCCAGCGCCCAGGCCGTGCGTTCGCCGTCCAGCCCCATCAGGCTCGCCCCCGCCGCCGCCGCGCCGAAGCCCCCCAGCGTGCCCGTCGGGTGGAAGAAGCGATAGTGCGACGGCCCCGCCGCCCGGCCGATGCGGATCACGGCCTCATAGCCGCGCACGACGGCGTCCAGCAGGGCGTCGCCGTCGGTCACGCCGAGATGCTCGGCGAGCGCCAGGGCGGCCGGCATGACCACCGGGCCGGGATGCAGCAAGGCGCGGCGATCGACGTCGTCCATCTCCAGGATCGCGCCCGCCGGCCCGTTGGCCAGGGCGGCGGCCTGAGGCCCGACCCGGCCAGCGCCGATGACGCGGCAAGGGCCTGGCCCCTCGTCATCGGCCAGCGCCGCGACAAGAGCCACGTCCGCCTCGCACGACCCCGCGACCGCGCATCCGCCCCAGTCCAGCAGATGCAACCGCGCCCTGGCGCGGTCCTCGGCCGAGACCGGCCGGGCCAGCAGCTCCGCCAGCCGTTCAGTGATGGAGGACAAATGTCCGGACATATGCTGTTATCGCGTCCCCGGCCCTCGCCGGTCAAGCCGGAGCGCACCCTCTGCCCAAGCCTTTGCCCATGACGATGGACGCCGCGATCGACGCGCTCAAGGCGGTTCTGCCGGACGGTGGCCGCGTCTTCATCCCCGGCTGTGCGGGCGAGCCGCTGGCCTTCGCTGAAGCGCTGGCGAACCGGCCCGAGGCGGCGGCGGAGCAGACCTTCGAGGGCGTCTGGATTCCCGGCGTCAACCGCACCGACTGGGCGGAGCTGCATGATCAGTCACGCGCGGAAGCGATCTTTCTCACGCCGGAATGGCGGGACAGTTTCGTGGCCGGGCGTCTGGCGTTTTCACCCCTGACCTACACCCAGGTGTGGCGACGGCTGTCGGGGCGGGTCTTTGACGCCGGCGTCTTCACCGTCGCGCCGCCGGGGACGGACGGCCGATGCAGTCTCGGCGTCGCCGCCGACTTCAGCCCGGCGGTGTTCGAGCGGACACGGTTACGCATCGGCCTGATCCACGCCGCGATGCCGGCCGTGCGCGACGGTCCGACCGTGCCGCTCGACGCCTTCGACGTCGTGGCGGAGGTCGACACGCCCCTGCCCGACTATGGCGCGGGCGCGATCGATCCGGTCAGCGCCGCCATCGCCGCCCGCGTCGTCGCCCTGGTCCCCGACGGCGCGACCGTTCAAACGGGGCTCGGCAAGATCGGCGTGGCGACGTTGGCGGCCCTGAGCGAGCGGCGCGGGCTGCGGGTCCATTCGGGCATGGTGACCGAGCCGCTGATCGAGTTGCTGGATCGGGATGCTATCGACGCCGTGACGACGGGCGTCGCGCTCGGTTCGTCCGCCCTCTACGCCCGCGTCGCCGACGATCCGCGCGTGCGGTTTCGACCGGTGGGAGAGACCCACGCCATATCGACGCTCGCGGCCATCTCGCGGTTCGTCGCCGTCAACTCGGCCATCGAGGTGGACCTGTTCGGCCAGGTCAACGCCGAATGGATGGATGGGCGGCAGGTCTCGGGCGCCGGCGGTCTGATCGACTTCCTGCGCGGGGCCTGGGCGTCCGACGGCGGCGTGCCCATCGTCGCCCTGCCCGCCTCGGCGAAAGGCGACACGCTCAGCCGGATCGTGCCGCGCCTGTCGTGCCCGCCCAGCGTCGGGCGCGGCGACCCCGTGGTCATCGTGACCGAGCACGGCGTCGCCGACCTGCGCGGTCTGTCGATCGACGCCCGCGCCGAGGCTTTGATCGCCGTCGCCTCGCCCGCGCACCGCGCCCGGCTGGCCGACGACTGGTCCGCCATGCGCCGGGCGATGTAGGAGGGAGCCATGGCCGCGCCCCGATATCGCCAGCTCGCCGACACCCTGCGCGCCTCCATCGCGCGCGGGGACTATGCCGTGGGGTCACAGCTGCCGCCCGAGCTCGAGCTGGCCGAGACTCACGGGGTGTCGCGGCATACGGCGCGCGACGCCATCCGCCTGCTGACCGAGGCCGGGCTGATCGCGCGGCGGCGGGGCGCAGGGACGACGGTGATCGCGGCCGCCAGCCCCCAGGCCTATGTCCAGCCTCTGGGCGGCGTCGAGGACCTGCTCCAGTACGCCCAGACCGCCAAGCTGAAGGTGCTGGCGCAGGAGGAGCGCCGCCTGACGCCGGACGAGGCGGGACGCATCGGCGGCGACGGCGAGCGGGTCTGGCTGGTCATCGACGGGCTGCGGATCGCCGAGGCCCTGCCGCTGGCTCTGTCGCGGATTTATGTGCCCCAGCCCTTCACAGGCGTGGCGGGCGATCTGAGCGAGGGGCGCAGCGTCCATGCCTTGCTGGACGAGCGGTTCGGCGTGGCGGCGGGCCGGATCGATCAGGAGATCACCGCGGAGCTGCTGTCGGCGGGCGATGCGAAGGCTTTGAAGGCCGAGCCGGGCGGGGCGGCGCTACGGACCCTGCGGCGCTACCACGGCGACGACGGCGCGCTGATCCTGGCCTCGGACTCGGTCCACCCCGGGGGGCGGTTCGTCTACGCGATGACATACCGGCGGGAGGGGTAGGCGCAATCCTGCCCCGTTGGGGGAGGGGGACCGCGAAGCGGTGGAGGGGGCCGGGCGCGCACGCTGAGCCCGCGGCGGCCCCCATCCGTCTCCTCCGCTACGCTTCGGATCCACCTCCCCCAACGGGAAAGGATTTGAGCCCAGCCCTTGTCTCCGCCCCATGCTCATCCAGGCGCGGCACGGTCGGATCGATCAGCGCGGGCTCCTGTCGGAACCGGATCGGTGTGCCGACGATCTCATTGCCGTCGCCATCGCGGGCCAGCATGCCGCGTGCCGCCAGCGCCGGGTCGTCGAAGGCGTCCTTCAGCGTTCGGACCGGGGCCCAGCAGACGTCCTTGCCGGCGAACCAGGCCTCCCAGTCCGCCAGGGTCCTCGCCGCGAAGGCCTCGCGCAGAAACTCCCTCAGCGGTTCCTGTCCCGGGCCCGGCGGCAGCTCGGCGTAATGGATCAGGTCCTCGCGCCCCAGCGGCGTCAGCAGGTTGCGCGCGAACTTCACCTCGGCCCCGCCCAGCGCCAGCCAGCGGTCGTCCGCGGTGCGGTAGAGGCCATACATGGCGTTGCCGCCCCACGAACGCTCATCCTTGACGACGTGAGACTGACCCGTCGCGAAGATCCGGCCCGTGACGTTCGGCGTCCAGGCGAGCACGCTGTCGAACATGGCGACGTCGATATAGTCGCCCTGCCCGGTCTCGCGCTTGCGCAACAGGGCCATCAGCACGCCGGACAGGGCCGTCAGCGAGGCGAGCGCGTCGGCCACCGGCATGGCGGGCATGGCTGGCAGGCCGTCCTGGCCCTCGTTCAAAGAGACGACGCCCGCCAGCGCCTGGACCGCCACATCGTGCGCCGGCCGGTCGCGATACGGCCCGTCCTGACCGAAGGCCGAGATGGCGCAGTAGACCACGCCTGGATTGACGGCCCTGACCGCGTCGTAGTCGACGCCCAGTCGCTTCGCCACGCCCGGCCGGAAGGCCTCGACCACCACATCGGCCTCGGCGGCCAGCGCCATGAAGACGGCGTGATCCGCGGGGTCCTTCAGGTTCAGCTGGATCGACCGCTTGCCGCGATGGGTGTTCCTGAACCAGACGCTGTCGCCGTTCTTGCGATAGCCGACGTGGCGGGTCGGCTCCCCCTCTCCAACCGGTTCGACCTTGATGACCTCGGCCCCGTGGTCGGCCATCATCAGGGTCAGCATCGGCCCCGGCAGGAACAAGCTGAGATCGAGAACGCGGACGCCGGAGAGTTTCATGGCTCTCCCGCCCCGTTATCGTTGAGCGAGACACGATCCCAGCGCGTCCCGAACCGTTGGAGGCTTTCACGACCGAACGCCGCCAGGCCGCCGGCGCAAAGCGGCAAGACCGAACGGACCCATGCAACAATCTCGTCGAAAGGCGGAGTGCGTTCCGGAACGACCAGTATGCCGGGATGCTCAGATGGCAGCAGCGGAATCAGCGGGCCGAAGCCGCGATCATAGGTCACCAGCACCCTGGACAGTCTCAGCGCCAGCGCGGCGATCTCCTCGTCAGGTGCCGACGGCACGAGGTCGCGCGAGCTCACCACGTCGAGACCCTGCGCCCTCAGGGCCCGGACCAGACGACCGTCGAGGCATTCATCCGTCAGGATCGGCCTCATTCGGCGGCGATGGTCACAGCGTTGCGAAGATAGTCGGCAGCGAAGGCCTGAGCGGCGCGGACATCGTCTTCAGTCAGGAAGTCATAGGCTTCGAGCACATCGGCCATCGTCTCGCCGCGCGCAAAGAAGTCCACGATCATGGCGACCGGGACGCGGGTTCCGCGCACGCACGGTTGCCCCCCCATGCGCGCGGGATCGATCCAGATTCGAGGATGATGGTCCAGCATATTGGCCATGGTGATTACTCTACCACAGTTGCCGATGCGGACGAGCCCGAGACGAGCGCCTCCGTCTGCTCGCCCAGCTTGGGTGCCCGCACGCCCGGTGCGCGGCGGCCGTCGATCTTCACCGGGGTGGCCAGCATGTGGAGGCCACCGTCACGGTCCGGGTGATCGACGACGTCCCGCATCCCGACCTCGGCGACGAAGGGGTTGGCCAGGGCCTCCGAGACGTCGCGCACCGGCGCGAACGGAACCTCGCCGCCGAGCCGCGTCAGCCAGTCGTCGGTGGTCCGGGTCGAGGTCACGACGTCCACGGCCTCGCTGAGCGCCGCCAGGTTCGCCCGGCGCGACGGGATGTCGGCGAAGCGGTCGTCCGCCTTCAGATGCGCGGCCCCGGCCAGCTCGCAGAACCGGTCCCAGAACTTGGGCGTCTGGCACATCAGCAGGCCCCAGCCGTCCCTGGTCTTCACCAGCTGTGACGGGGCGATCGACGGATGGGCGCCGCGCGGCAGGCGGCCGACGTCGTGCCCCTCGTTCATGGCCCAGACGGCGGGGTAACTGAGCTGGTGCAGGGCGACGTCGAACAGGCTGACGTCCACATCGCAGCCGACGCCGGTTTCACGCGCTTTCAGAATCGCGCTGACGGTCGCCATGGCCCACATGGTCCCCGTCATGAAATCGACCATCGACAGGCCGAAGCGGGTAGGGGGGGCGTCCGGCTCTCCCGTCAGGCTCATGAACCCGGCCTCGGCCTGCATGAGGTAGTCGTAGCCCGGCCAGGCCTGCCGGCTGTTGCCCCGCCCATAGGCCGACAGATGAGCGCAGACGATTGACGGCTTGACCGCCTTCAGGCTGGGGTAATCGATCCGCATCTTCGCCGGCTGGTCGCCGCGCAGATTGTTGACCACGGCGTCCGCCGAGTGGACCAGCCGCTCGAAGTCGGCGCGGCCTTCCGGCGTCTTGATCTCCAGAGCGACGGACGATTTGGAGCGAGAGAAGGTCTGGAAGAATTGGCTGTCGCCCTCGCCGAGAAAATAAGGCCCGGTCTGGCGCGACACGTCCCCCCCTATCGAAGGCGACTCGATCTTGATGACCTCGGCGCCCAGCTCGGCCATCAGCATGGTGCCGTAGGGACCGGCTCCGTACTGCTCGACCGCCAGCACGCGGACGTTGGCCAGGGGGCGGGTCATGCGTTCTCCCTCCCCCTCATGGGGAGGGACGACCGGCGCGAGCCGGTCCGGGTGGGGCCGGACTGTTCGTGCGCGCGGACGACACCGCCCCACCCTGGCTGCGCATCGCTCCGCCGTCCCTCCCCATGAAGGGGAGGGAGAAAGATCCTCGCGCTCGTCACACCCTGTTCCTCGCCACCAGCTGCTTGGCGATGATGATGCGCTGCATCTCGTTGGTGCCCTCGCCGATGCACATCAGGGGCGCGTCGCGGTACAGGCGCTCGATGACGTACTCCTTGGAGTAGCCGTAGCCGCCGTGGATGCGCATGGCCTCGGTGGCGACCTCCACCGCCGTCTCGGAGGCGAAGTATTTCGCCATGCCGGCCTCCATGTCGATGCGGCCCCCGGCGTCGAAGGCGCGGGCCGCGTCCTCGACCAGCAGTTCGGCGGCGCGCGTGCGGGCCGCCATGTCGCCGAGCTTCAGCTGGATCGCCTGGTGCTCGGCGATCGGCTTGCCCATGGTCTTGCGGGTCTGGGCGTAGATCACGCTCTCCTTCAGAGCGCGCTTGGCGATGCCGACCGAGCGGGCGGCGATGTTGACGCGGCCGATCTCCAGCCCGCCCGTCGCCATCAAGAAGCCCTTGCCCTCCTCGCCGCCGACGAGGCTGAGCTCGGCGTCGCAGCGGTAGCCGTCGAAGATGAACTCGCCGGAATCGATGCCCTTGTAGCCCAGCTTCTCCAGCTTCTTGCCGTTGGAGACGCCCGGCAGCGGCGCCTTGGTTTCCGGGTCGATCTTGGAGACGATCAGCATCGACATGCCCTTGTGGCGCGGCTGCGCCTCCGGGTCGGTCTTCACCAGCAGGGCGCAGCAGTGCCCCATGATGGCATTGGAGATCCAGGTCTTGGTCCCGGTCACGACGTAGTCGGAGCCGTCGCGCTTGGCGACCGTGCGGATGGCCTGGAGGTCTGTGCCCGCATCCGGTTCGGTCAGGCCCAGGCCGCCGCGCATCTCGCCGGTGACGAACCGGTGCAGCCAGTATTCCTTTTGCCGATCGGTGCCGAACCTCTGGACGACGGTCGCCATCATCAGGTGGGAGTTGAAGATGCCGGTCAGGCTCATCCACTCCTCGGCGATGCGCATGACGATGCGCGAATAGGTCGTCGCCGACAGGCCCAGCCCGCCGTACTCTGGATCGATGATGGCCCCGAACAGGCCCAGTTCGGCCATGTCGTCCACCAGGTCGGCCGGCCAGATGTCGCCGTGCTCCAACTCCATGGCGACCGGGCGGACCTTCTGCTCGATCCACTTGTCGATGGCGTCCAGGATGGCGCGTTCGTCGGCGTCCGAGATGTTCGTCATTTCAATAGTTTCTCACCCGATCTTCGACCGCGGCGCCACGCGCCGGGATCAGCATGTTGCGCACGAAGGTGCAGACCTGGACCCCGTCCTGGTTCAGGCCGATGGTGCGGATGGTGACGATGCCCTGGCCCGGCCGCGACTGGCTCTCGCGCTTCTTCAGCACCTCGCTCTCGCCATAGATGGTGTCGCCGGCGAAGACGGGAGCGGTGAACTTGACCTCGTCCATGCCCAGGTTGGCGATGGCCTTCTGGCTGCAGTCCGTGACGCTCATGCCGATCAACAGGGCCAGGGTGTAGGGGCTGACCACGATGTTCCGCTTGAACTCCGACGCCTTGGCGAACTCGGCGTCGAAATGCATCGGGTGGGTGTTCATCGTCATCAGCGTGAACAGGTGGTTGTCGTACTCGGTCACCGTCTTGCCGGGCCGGTGCTCATAGACGTCGCCGACGACGAAGTCCTCGAAATAGCGGCCGAAGGTCTCGCGGTAGCGTTGCGGCCCGACTTCCTTGAATTGCTGCACCATTCAGGCGTCTCCGACGTGTTCGAGCGTGCGCATCGCGGCGCGGATCAGGGGCTTTTCTATCAGCTTGCCGTCCAGCAGGGCGGCCCCGCCCCCGGCCGCTTCAAAGGCGTCGAGCACACGCCGGGCCCGGGCGATCTCGGCCTCGGTCGCGGTGAAGACGGCGTGCACGGGGGCGATCTGGGAAGGGTGGATGCAGGCCCGGCCGGTGAAGCCCATGGCCTTGATGCGGCGGGTCGAGCCGATCAGATCGGCCTCGTCGGCGATGTCGAGATGGGGCACGTCCAGCAGTTCGATGCCCGCCCGCGCGCAGGCGGCGGCCAGCACGCCGCGCGCATGGAACAGCGGCTCCCACTCCATGGTGCAGCCCAGGTCGGCGGCGTAGTCGGCGCCGCCGAACAGGACGCCCGCGACGCCCGGGGCGGCGGCGATCTCCCAGGCGGCGTACAGCCCCTCGGCGCTCTCGACGATGGGCCAGAGCGGGGCGTCGGTCGCGGCGCGGACGGCGGCGACGTCGGCGGCGGAGGCGGCCTTGGGGATCATGACGAAGACGGGCTCGGCTACGTTCACAGCAGCGAGGTCCGCCTCGCCCTCAGCCGTGCCGACCGCGTTGACCCTCAGCCCGAACCGTCCGTCCAGCGCCGCGACCGCCGCTCTTCGCGCCGCGTCCTTGCCGTCCGGCGGCACGGCGTCTTCCAGATCGATGCAGACGGCGTCAGCCCCCGCCGCGGCCGCCTTGTCGAAGCGGTCGGGCCGCGAACCGGGCACGAACAGGAGCGAGCGATAGGCCATGACGTCTCGGACCAAATGTCCGGACATTTAAGGTTGGTCGATCCGTTTGGTCAACACCCCGGTTTGGAGCCGGCAGCGCCAGATGCTAATTGGGGATCAGGAGACTGGCATGACCCAAACCCTCGAACTCGGTCCGTACTTCGACGCCTTGATCGATGACACGGTCGGCGCAGGCCGCTATTCCGACGCCAGCGCTTTGGTGCGCGAAGCCCTGAGCCTTTGGGAAAACTTGATGGGCGCGCGTGAGCTGAGCGACGCCGAAATCATAGAAGCGGTCGAGGAAGCCCGTCGCATGGGCGGGGAGGGCATTCCTTTGCACGAGGGGATGGACCTGATTCGAGCCAGGCTCGAAGCGATGCGTTGAAGGTTGTCCTGAGCCGACGCGCGTTGCTGGACGTCGAGACGATCATCCTCAACCTGGCCGACTTCGATCTGGCTTATGCCCTACGCTTCGAAAAGCGGCTTCGGGCCTTCATTGATCAACTGGACCTGTTTCCCAACCGCTATCCTGCTCTGCTGACCAGTCCGAGGCTGCGCCGTGCACCCTTCGGACGGGTCACGGTGATCTACTCCGTTATCGAAAGCCAACAGGTCGTCTGGATCGAGCGGGTCATGCGCTGACACCGACCGCCATCGCGCGCCTTATCCCCGGTCGGTCTGCGAGCCGCTCATGCCAGCGCCCCAAAGCCGGGTAGGGGTCCAGCCAGCCTTCCAGACGCTTCGCCGACGTCGCCACCACCGGGAACAGCAGGCAGTCCACCACGCTGAACGCCTCGCCGCAGACGAAAGTCCGCTCCGCCAGCCGCGCCTCGAACACGTCCAGCGCCCGCCGCGCTCCCGCGGTCATGGTCTCGATCAGCCAAGGGTCGGGGGTCGGGGCCAGCTGGGTTGCGAAGAACTGCATGGCGAAGGGCATGGCGACCGAGGACGAGATCGCCGCCGCCCACATCCTCTGCTCGGCCATCAGCCGTGGGTCGTCTGAGATCAGGCCGTTTGCCCCCTTCTCGGCCGCATACCAGGCGATGGCCAAGGTCTCGGCCAGAACGATCGGCCGCCCGGCCGGCCCGTCCGGATCGCGCATCACCGGGGCCTTGCCGAAAGGGTTCAGCGCCAGGAACTCCGGCGTCCGGTGCTCGCCCTTCATCAAATCGACCATGGTCGCGCGCCAGGCCAGCCCCGCCTCCTCCAGCGCGATGTGGACCTTCTGGCCGTTCGCCGTCGAAACCGACCAGACCTCGATCATGCTGTCGGAGCCGGGATGGCTTCGGCGAAGGCGGCGGCGATTTTCTGACGGCTGGTGATCCAGACGCCGGGCCTGCCCTTGATGTGTTCGAGGAGGCCCCGGAACGCCCCGATCCGCCCCGGCCGGCCGATAATCCTGAGGTGCAGCCCCAGGCTCATCATCTTGGTCTCGCCGTCCATGGCCTCGGCGTGCATCTGGTCGAAGGTGTCGGTGGCGTATTGCAGCCAGTCCCGTGCCGTCAAAGCCGGGGCCAGCCAGAACTTCATGTCGTTGGAATCCAGCGCATAAGGCAGGATGACGATGGGCTTCTTGCCCTCTGCCGTCTCGACCTCGTCCCAGAAGGGGAAGTCGTCGGAATAGTCGTCCATATGATAGGCGAACCCCTCTTCGACCAGCAGCCGACGGGTCGCCTCGGTATGCAGATAACGGCTGAGCCAACCGGTGGGTCGCTTGCCCGTCGTTTGCTCGATGGACGACCAGCCCTTTCGGATGAAGTCCCGCTCCTTGTCCTCGTCCATCCAGAACTGATGGGCCCAGCGCCAGCCGTGGCAGCAGACCTCGTCGCCGCGCGCCGCGATCTTCGCCGCCAGCTCCGGCGCCCGCTCCAGCGCCAGCGCCGCCGCCGTCCAGGTCGCCTCAATGCGGTGTTCGTCCAGCAGCTTCAGGATGCGGGGCGCGCCGGCCTTGATGCCGTATTGGTAGTTGCTTTCATTGCCGTGCATCCGCATCGGCCGCTTGGGCACGGCGGACAGTTCGTCGACCGGTTCCGGCCCCTTGTCGCCGTCGCGGATGTTCTGCTCGGCCCCCTCCTCGACATTGACGACGATGGAGAGCGCCAGGCGATGGCCGCCGGGCCAGGTGAAGTCAGGGGGCGCGGGCATTCAGTGCGGCTCCTCGCCGCCGGACACGTTCAGGCTCTCGGCGGTGATGTATTTGGCCTCGTCCGAACACAGGAAGGCGACGGCGTCGGCGGTGTCATCGGGCAGGCCGGGGCGACGCAGCGGGATGCGGTTGGCCATGGCTTTCAGATAGTCGTCGATCGAGGCGGCCCCAACCACCTTGGCGAAATACTCGTTCTGCCAGGCGCCCAGGCCGGTGGTGACGTGGTTGGGGCAGACGTTGTTCAGCGTGATCCCGTGAGGACCCAGCTCAATCGCCGCCGAGCGAGTCAGGCCTACAAGCCCGTGCTTGGAGGCCGTATACGCCTGGGCATGCGGGAAGCCGGACTTGGCGGCCTGGGAGGCGATGTTGACGATCCGCCCGCCGCGTCCCCCATTCTTGGCGTTCTGGGCGATCATGATCTCCGCCGCCGCCTGGATGCCGTAGAAACAGCCCGACAGATTGACGTCGATAACGGCGCGCCAGTCGTCAGGCGTCACCTCCATAAGCGGCTTCATGATGTAGCCGATGCCGGCGTTGTTGACCCAGATGTCCAGTCCGCCGTGGGTCTCGACCGCATGGGCCGCGAGCGCCCGCACCTGGGCCGGATCGCGCACGTCGCAGACGCAGGTCGAGGCCCCCGGCAACTCCGCCGCGATGGCGGCCATCTCATCCGTCGCACCGATCATGGCGCCGGGGGTGGCTGCGTCCTTCGAGGCTCCGATGTCGGAAATGACGACCTTAGCCCCTTCCCCGGCCAGCTTCCTCGCGATGGCCTCGCCGAGCCCCTTCCGGCGCCCCGAGCCGGTGATCACCGCCACCTTGCCGTCGAAGCGCCCCATCAGAGGGCCTTGGTCACGAGGAAGGTCACGTCGACCATGGACTGGAACTCGCCCGCGATCTTCTGAGCGCCGGGGGTCGAGACCTCCTCGAAGAACCTGCCCATGTCGTTGACGTCGATGGTCTCGATATAGCTGTAGGGCGGGGCGGCGTCGGACCCCAGCAGGCCCTCGACCTTCTGCACCTGGAAGTCGTCGATCGAGCTCATGGCGCGCACGGCGGGGATGTCGGTCGCCTTGGCCCAGGTCTCATAGGCCGCCGGGTCCTGGCCCGGCTTCAGGTTGAACAGGGCGAAGATTCGGGTGGCGGCCATGTGCGTCATCCTGAAAGCTGGAGGAACCCTCGACGGGCAAATGATATAATCCTATATCATTTGCTCGCGGCAAGCCCCGGAGGTCCCATGATGAACGGTTCTCCCGATCTGAAGAACGCAGGACCCGCCCAGTCCTACTCCGGTCCGCCGGACTATCGTGTGGTCGGTCGGCACGGCGTCTTCCCCGAAACCAGCCACGATGAGATCGCCCGCTTCAACTTCCTGGCCCACATGAACCGGCACCTGTCGACCAAGGTCATGCCGGCGGTGAAGACGGCGTGGGAGCGCCGTGCTGCGCCCGCCTTCGAGACCGGCGAAGGTCGTGCGCCCAAGGATAGGCACGAGGTGAGGAAGGCCCTTCTGCAGGACCCCTACTACCAGGCCTGGTCGGCGCTGCGGCGCGCGACGATGGAGCAACGGCAGCAGGCCGGCCGATGGATCGCCCTGCGTCAGGCCGAGACCCTGTCGGCCAAGGTCGACGCCCTGACGGCTTCGGGCGACCGGCTGGAGCTCGACCCGGCGCTGCCGATCCCGCGCTATGTCTCGGCGGTGGATCACCACTGCATGCCCGGCAGCTATCACCGCGAGGTCTTCCCCGGCGACGTGTCGGGCGCCGCCAACTACGACAGCGGCATCTTCGCGACGACGGGCGGGGCGCTGGGGCGGTTCTCGGACGGCGGCGGCCATGCGGTGGTGAAGTGGGTTCGCAGGAACCTGCCGGACTTCCAGCCGCGCCGCATCCTCGATATCGGCGCCAACCTGGGCCAGAACGTCCTGCCGATCGCCCAGGCCTTTCCGGATGCGGAGGTCATCGCGCTGGACGTCGGCGCGCCGATGCTGCGCTATGGCGCGGCGCGGGCGAAGTCGCTGGGCGTCGAGAATGTGCGCTTCGTCCAGGGCGACGGGTCGGACCTGTCGCGCTGGGCCGACGGGTCGTTCGACTGGGTGCAGTCGACCATGACGCTGCATGAGCTGTCGCTGACCTCGATGAAGGCCATTTTCGCGGAGACTTACCGCGTGCTGTCGCCGGGCGGCATCGTGCTGCACGTCGAACAGCCCCAGTACGCAGCCGACATGCCCCTGTTCGAACAGGCCATGCGCGACTGGGACGCCTTCTACAACAACGAGCCGTTCTGGAGCACCATGCACGAGCTGGACATCGACGGCTTCATGGTCGAGGCCGGGTTCAGCCGCGACAACCTGATCCATGACGGCGTCACCGCTGTGGTCGACAAGGACGTCTTCCCCGACGCCGCCGACGACGAGGGCGAGGACTATGGGCGCAAGGCCGCCTGGCACGTCGTGGGGGCGCGCAAGTGAGCCTCGACCTCGCGCTGGCCCTTTCGTCGGCCAAGCCGGCGGGCAAGCGGCCCTACTTCATGGACCCCGAGGTCGAGCGGATCCTGAACATCCTGATGGCGACGGTCCAGGAGCTGGCGGTCACGCGCGAGCGGCTGGACACGGTCGAACGGCTGCTGGAGGCCAAGGGCATCGTCGCCGGCTCAGAGATCGAGCGGTTCGAGCCGACCAAGGACCAGGCGGCCGAGCGCGGCCTGTGGATGCAGGAGTATCTGACGCGCGTGCTTCGCACCCTCCAGCAGGAGGCGGAGGCCATGCAGACGAAGGACGACCTCGCCTCCGAAGAGGTGGCCGTCGAGGTGTCGAAGGCGGACGCCTGAGGTGCCGGTTTCCAGCCTGATCCGGTCGGCCGTCTTCTGCTCGAACCTGGAGCGATCGACGGCCTTCTATCGGGCGCTGGGTCTCGACGCCGTCTACTTCGAGGGCGACCTCGATCCGGAGTCGTCGCAGGGCGCGCTGCAGGTCCCGGCGGGATCGACCTTACGGTGCCGCATCCTGAAGCGCGGCGCGGACGCGGCGAACTTCGGCATGGTCGGCCTGTTCGAGCTGACGCCTTTGCCAGAGCCCCTGCCTGTCCCGGCCGGTGCGCCCCGGCTGGGCGAGACGGCGCTGGTCTTTTACGCCCAGCCGTTCATGGAGGTGCTGAACGCGGCGCGCGAAGCAGGCGCGACCTGGTCTCCCGACCCGATCACCTTCGCGATGCCGCATCGCAGCCAGATGGAAGTCTGCCTGCGCGATCTCGACGGCGTGCTGATCAACCTGATCGACCGCGACCCGGCCGAGCAGTTCAGAACGACTCCCGTTTGAGTTCGGCCCCTCCAGGCCGGCAGGGCAGGGGAGGGGCCGCCCGCCTCAGCGTCCGGCGCGCTCCGCGTCGAACACCTTCCTGAAGTAGGTCCAACTGGTCTCGTTGGGCCGCGAGTCGTCCAGCGGTGGCGGCACGCGGTAGTCCGGATACTCAGCCGCGATCTCGTCTCTCAAAACCTGGGGCAGGCCGTCGATCCCATTCGCCATGGTCTGGCCGACCGCGTTGAACACCAGCCCGCCCGGCCGTCCGCCCATCCGCATCCACGGCAGCCAGGGCGAGATGCGCACCCAAGCGATGGAGGCGTCCGCGCGCGGCCGCGACGCATCCAGCAGATCGTCTTCCCGCACCGAGAAGTCGAAGATCTCCATCGCGTGATACTGGTTGCCGACATACTCCTGATAGTCGCCGCCCAGCGGGTTCACATAGAACAGCGGCGCCTCGAACGGCAGGAAGACCCAGCCCTGGTTGACCCGGCCGGAGAACCGGAACGGCGATCCGTCCGCCATGCGTTCATAGGTCGGGCGCGAGTTCACCGGATCGTTCGCGACGTGGACCACCTCGACCTGCTGGTCGGTCTCGGGATTGGTCCAGGTACGCAGGACCTCGTTGGTGCGCGGGTCGAGGTAGATCATCAGCTCGCGTGACACGAGCCGGTAACCCGTTCCCCGCACGGGGTCCGTCACCGCGCCGCACTGGCGCACGTTCATGCCCTCGACGTTGAAGATGTGCCGGTCTGCCTCACCGGGCGAGCGGGCATAGACCCGGCCTGACCAGTGATAGACCACCGGCTCGCCGTCCACGGTGGAGCACTGGATCTTGCGGTTCGCCGCGAGGGCCCCCGCCGGCGTCGACAGGTCGATCTGCTGGGCGGACGCCGCCATGGGCATCGCCGCGGCGACCATAGCGGCCGAGGCCATCAATATGCGGATCATCTCTCTTCCTCCGGTGATGTCAGGTGATCTTGGGCGCTTCGACGGCCCAGACGCGGCAGTCGGCGATGTCCTCGCGGAGTTTCTTCACCTCCGCATACTCGGCGCTGTCCCAGAAGGCGCGCAGCGCCGCCATGTCGGGCCATTCGGAGATGACGGCGCCCGCGCCATCGCCCCAGTCGCCTTCCAGCACCTGGACCCCCGGCCCGCGCAGCAGATATCGGCCGCCGTGCTTCTGGATCAAGGCCGCCGCCGCCTGGCCATAGCCGCTCAGGAACCGCTCGCGGTCGGCGATCTTCGCCAGCACGATCATGTAGGCGGCCATCGGCTCCCCCTTGCTATGGCCACCCTAGCGCGCTCAAATGGTATAAATCTATACCATTTCGGCGAGACCTCATGGAACTCCTGCGCGCCGCCACCCTGACCGTCGCCGACCCCGAGGCGACCGCGGCCCGCTACGTCGAATGGCTGGACTATGAGGTCGTGGAGCGCAGCCCCGTCCCCGCCGATCTCGCCGCCAGCTGGAGTTGCCCGGCGTCGGCCGGTCGCGCCTCCGTCGTCTGCCGCCCCGCCTCAGGCGCCGAGGTCTTTCTGCGCTTCGTCGAGGGAGCCACGCCCTCGGACTACAAGCCGCTGCGCACCTATGGCTGGGCCGCCATCGAAATCTGCACCCAGGACACCCACGCGGTGAACGCCCGCATGGAGCGCTCGCCGTTCCAGATCATCGGCCCGCCCAAGGAGCTCGACGGCCTGCCCGCCATCTTCCCCATGCAGGTGAAGGGCCCGGATCAGGAGATCGTCTACCTAACCCAGATCCGGGACAACCTCCCGGCTTACGACCTGCCCCGCGCGGCCAGTCTTATCGACAAGCTGTTCATCATCGTCCTGGCCTGTTCGGACCTGCAGGCCTCGCTCGACTGGTTCGAGACGGAGCTGAAGCTGTCGGCGGGCCGCTCGATGGACCTCGTCTACACCATGATCAACGGTGCCTTCGGCCTGCCCGCCGACACCAGGCACACCCTGGCCACCATGATCCACGGCCGCGACTGCTTCCTGGAGTTGGACCAGTACCCTGACGCCGCTGCGCCCCGACCGTCCGAGCCCGGAGCCCTGCCCCCCGGCATCGCCATCACAACCTTCCGCCACCCGGACTTCGACGCGCTGAAGGGCTGGATCGCCCCGCCCGCCGTCCGGGACGGCGCCGTCTATGCGGGCAAGCGCTCGGGCACCCTCGTCGCCCCCGACGGAACCCTGGTCGAGGTCGTGGAAGCATGAGCGATCAAGCCAGAGAGGTCGTCCTCGCCCGCCCCGTCACGGCCGCTCCGGTCGCCGCCGACTTCACCGTCGCGGCCCGCGACCGCACGCCGCCCGACGGCGACGGCTGGCTCAAGGTCCGTCCCCTGTTCCTCTCGCTCGACCCCTACATCGGCGCCCGCATCCGGGGCCGTCACATGGGCGAGCCCGCCCCCGCCCCCGGCGAGCCTCTGCCCGGCTTCTGCGTCGCGGAAGTTCAGGAGGCCCGCGATCCCGCTTTCGCCCCCGGCGACCGCATCGTGGTCGAGGCCGGCTGGACCGACCTCGCCTGGGTCCGCGCCGAGACCGCCCGCAAGGTTTCGACCGACATCGCCCCGTCGCTGCACCTCAGCGTGCTCGGCATGCCCGGCCTCACCGCCTGGGCCGGCATGACTCAATTGGCGAAGACGAGCCCGGGCGACCTCCTCACCGTCAACGCCGCGGCCGGGACCGTCGGGGGCGTCGCGGGCCAGATCGCCCACAATCTCGGCGGCCGCGCCGTGGGCGTCGCGGGCGGCCCGGAGAAATGCGCCCTCGTCGTCGATCGGTACCGCTTCGACGCCTGCATCGACTATCGCGCCGCCGACTGGGAGGTCCAGGTCGCCGCCGCCGTCGCCCCCGGCTCCACCATCCATTTCGAGAACGTCGGCGCGGGCCAGCTCGCGGTCGGCCTGCGCAACCTCAAGCCCTACGGCCGCGTCGTCCTCTGCGGCCTCGCCGACCACTACCAGGCCGACGCGGGCCCCGCCGTCACCGCCATCGGCCCCATCGTCGGCAAGCGCGCCGCCGTCTTCGGCCTGGTCGTCTACGACTTCTATCCGCGCTGGGCCGAATGGACCGCGCTCGCCGAGCCCTGGGTCAAGGCCGGCCGTCTCACCATCGCCGAGGACATCGGCCACGGTCTCGACAGCGCCGGCCGCCAGCTGGAGCGCCTGATGCGCGGCGAGAACGTCGGCAAGACCCTGGTCCGGGTGGCGTGACAAGGCCCATGGTCCCCTCTCTCCGCTCATCCCCGTGAAAGCGGGGACCCGGTGCTTTGGGCGATAACAGCGAGCGCGTTCGTACCACTCTCGATCCCGATCACCCTGCCTCACTCAAGAACTGAGTCCCCGGCCACGGCCTGTCGTCGGAGGGCTGGACCGGCTTCATCGACTGGCCCGAGTCCGTTCGCGCCGCGCTCGCCGCCCTGACTCTCTCAGACGCCGAGATCACCGGCGTCGGCGCTGCCTCCGTCCTCGCCTCGATCCTGACGGGCGCAGAGCCGCGCCCTGGCCGCGTCCTCGGTCTGCCCGATCGAGCGCCGTCTCTCGCACCGGAGTGGGACGGCGCCCACCTCATCCGCGCCTTCCGCATCGCCACTTGGGAGAGGCTGTTCGACCCTTGGCATCGCCGCGATCCGGCCCATCGGATCGACCGCCCCATCGACCTCGCCGCCACCCACGCCCGCGCCGTCAGCCTGCTGAGGGCGCACTACCGATGGAGCGATCTGGAGATGTGGGCAGCGCAGGCCGTCGGCTGATGGCGGATCGAAAGGGCGCCGCGGCGAGCCGAGAAGGCCTCGGATTGGACTCCGGAGGGACCGAGTCCAACGAGTCCAACTCTTCTGATCCAAGGCAAGGTTTCTCACCCATAGATCTGAAAAATAAAAAGTTAAATTGCGTCTGGACCAAGTCGAGCTGCTGATCTTCCGACCAGGTTCAGGCGCTGGAGGCGGAGGGCGTCAGGCCGCGAAGTCGGGATCGGCCGTTCGCTCAGCCGCGGCCGTGGCCTCGACCCGGTCCGGCCCGAATGTCCGATACTTCCCCAGCAACAACAGCAGCGCCGCCCCCGCGACCAGTCCGACGGCCGAATAGATCAGGATCGTCCCATAGCCGCCCGTCCGGTCGAAGAACTGCCCGAACACCACCGGCCCGATCCCCGCCCCCAGGGCGAAGAACCCGTAAAGCGCTCCATAAATCCCGCCATAGCTCTTCAGCCCGAAGTAGCGCGCCACCATGAAGGCCATCAGGTCGTACTCCACACCGGCCGCGAAACCGATCAGCACGATGGACAGCCCCGCGATCACCGGATCGGTCGTCCCTTGGGCCAGCAGCCAGCAGGCGATCGCGGGCGCGCTCAGCAGTATGAAGGCCACCCCCGGCGCCCAGAACCTGTCGATCAGCCAGCCGCCCACCAGCCGCCCGCCGATCACCGACAGCCCGATCAACGACGCGAGCGTCACCACGTCGGCGGGCCCGAAGCCGTTGGACCGCAGGATGTTCTCGATGTTCGGGATCGGCCCGCCGACCGCGAAGCTGATCGGCACGAAGGCCACCGCCAGCACCCAGAACCGCCAGTCCGCCAGAGCCTGGCCGAAGCTCTTGCCCGGCGTCACCGCCTTGCGCTCCGCATCCGCCGCCCGCCGCTCCGCCGCCGTGACGGTCTTTCCGCCCACGTCGTGGAAGAAGATGAAGGCCACCGGCAGGGCGATCAGCAGCGGCAGAGCCGCCACGCCCAGATAGGCGATCCGCCAGCCGTATTCCTCCACCAGCCAGGCCGCATAGGGCTTGCAGGCGAAGCCGAACAGCCCGGTGCCGACCAGCGACAGCCCGAGCGCCAGACCCTTGCGCACCTCGAACCGGTTGTTCACCGCCCGCGTCCAGGTCACCGGCAGCGTCCCGGCCCCGACCACCGCCATGATCCCCCAGGTGGCGTAAAACAGGCGAATGTCGCCCGTGTTGGCCGCGAACCCCGCGAACGCCAGGCCGAACAGCAGCAGCGACCACAGCGCCACCGTCCGCACCCCGATCCGGTCGGCCAACAGCCCGACCAGCGGGCTGGCCAGCAGCACGGCGAAGGTCATGATCGGCAGGCCGCCCAGGATCTCGGCGAAGCCCCAGCCGAACTCTTTCGCCAACTCCGGGGCCAGGATGCCGATGGTGTAGAACGGCAGCGGCGACAGGCCGAGCCCGATCCCCAGCATGGCCGACAGCACCACCGGCCAACCGTCGCGGAACTCCCCGTATCCGCCCTTCGCCGCTTGCATGCGTCGCCCCGATCAGTTGGTATAAACTTATACCATTTGCCGACGGATTCCCGACCGATGCAAGAGCCCATCGCCGACACGCCGCCCCACGTCGCCAAGGACGAAACCCCGCTCTTCCTCTTCGTGTGCAAGGACGGCCCCGCCGGCCCCGCCCGCCGCGTCGAGCACCTGGAAGGCCATCTGACCCACGTCGAGGCGAACTGGCGCCGATACGTCGTCGCCGGTCCCATGCGCCGCCCGGGCGAGACCGCGCTGTGCGGCTCCTACTTCCTGGTGCGCGCCGCCGACGTCGATGAGGCCTGGGGCATCATGCGCGGCGATCCCTACATCACCTCGGACCTCTACGCGGAGATCGAACTGACCGAGATCACGCCCTCCATCGGCCTGTGGGTCGGCGGCAAGATCTGGGCCGACGCGGCTTCCATCGCCCACCGCGCGACCGGCGGCTGAGCCTCCGCCATCGTCACTGACGCGAACAGACGCGGGCAAATGGCGTCAGGCGGTGCGGATCATGACGATCTTCTTTGGATTTCAGGCGCACCGGGTCATTCGCTCCCGCTGGAGCGGTTCGGTGCAGGCGGCGGCGGTCACGTCAGGGGGTGGCGGGCGGAAGCGACGGGGGTGTCGGCGTCGGCGGTCTCGGGATTTCGGGCCGGTTTCGCGGTCGCGCGTCGGGGCGCGGCCCGATCAGGGCGGAGCGGCGCACGGCATCGACGTCCGTGATCCCCTCGGCCTGGATGCGCCGGACATAGCGGGCATCGACGCCGGCGACCCTCAGGCCGATCAGTTGGTCGGCGGACAGGTCCGTCAGCCCGGCCGTGGCCAACTCGCACACCGGCCCAAAGCGGCGCGACCGACTGCGCCCGGTGCGACGTCAGTCTTTCGGCTGTCGAGATTTGCCGACGATTGCGGCGATGATGATCAGAAAGGCCAAAGCCCGCAGCAGATAGAAGGGGCTTTGCTCTTCTCTCGGAACCGAAAGGGTCACCGTGAGCAGGGGCACGGCCGCCAGAAGGAGGAACGCCGAGGCGAAAGCCAGAAACAGGCCGTCGCCCGTGCGCCGCCAAAACCTGGCGAAGAAGAGGGCGGCCACCCCGTAGCCCATGATGATCGCGCCGGCGATGACGGCTTGAGGGGTCATCGGTCGACCTCCCAGATGAAGCCGTAGATCAGGACGCTCACGGCCGCAAAGGCCGTCCCTGCTCGCCACGCGGAGAAGTCCGCAGTCGTGAACAGAACCATGTCCAGAACCACGAACAGATTGTTGAGCGCCAGCAGAGAGAAGCAGCCCGCGCTCCACATCAGCAAGGGCTGGCGGGTCCTGCGCCATGAGCGGATCAGCATGGCCGCGCAGACCGCGCTGGTGATCAGGCATAAACCGTAAACGAGTGCGGGCGCGACTGGGCTCATGGCTTCCACTTCCCAAGCCGGAAAGAGTCGGCGAAGCCTTTCAGCGCGTTCGACCTGTTGGCCATGATCACACCGGTAACGCTGAAAGGTCGTAGCGCATACGTGGCGTCGAGACGATCCACAAGTTCCACCAAGCGCGGCGTGGCCGGCCGATACCGATGACCGCCCTCCGTCGCGGCGACCAGACCCGCGCGCTCCAACTTGCGCAGGCAATCATTCATCAGGTTGAGGCTGGATCGGGTCTCGCCCACCAAGGCCTCGGCCGTCCAGATTCGGTCGGGGTCGCGCCGCATCACCAGCAGAGTCTCCAGCGCCCAGACCGACGGCAGCGCACTTTCGATGAAGGTCGCAAGGTCGGGATCGAGGGGGGCAGGCCCGCGGTCAGTCACGGCGCCGCCGGTGTGTCGCGGTGGCTGTGCATGGGCGGTCAACCTAGTCGCTCGGACCCGAATGGCAACTCGGGAAATTTTTCGTCGAGCCCGGAACCGATGGACGCGCGCAGCTGTTTCGGATGGTTGGGTTGGGGGCGCGAACGCGCATGCCGACGTCCGGACGAGCCTTCGCCGTTCGACGTCGAAGCGTGAGGGGGTCACCCGACCGTTGTCTCGTTCTGGTGTTGACCCATGTCCATGGCTGCGATCGCCTCCGACTCCCTCGACAACCGACAGCTTCTCGCCGCGCTGAAGGCCTTCAGGAAGGGGGACTTTTCGGTCCGGCTGCCGGTCAACCTGAACGGCGTCGACGGCGAGCTGGCCGACGCCTTCAACGAAGTCGTCGAGATGAACGACCGGATGAGCCGGGAGTTCGGTCGGCTGGCTGAAACGGTGGGGCGGCAGGGACGGATCAATGCGCGGGCGAAGCTGCCCGGCGCGTCCGGCGCCTGGGCCGACAGCGTCGAGGCGGTCAACGACCTGATCGCCGACATGATGCATCCCACCGCCGAGATGGCCCGCGTGATCGGCGCCGTGGCCAAGGGCGACCTGTCCCAGACCATGGACCTGGACGACGAGGAGCGGCCGCTGCGCGGCGAGTTCCTGCGCATCGGGCGGGTCGTGAACACCATGGTGGGCCAGCTCGGCTCCTTCGCCTCGGAAGTGACGCGCGTGGCGCGGGAGGTGGGCACCGAGGGCAAGCTGGGCGGCCAGGCCAACGTCAAGGGTGTGGCGGGCGCGTGGAAGGATCTGACCGACAACGTCAACTCCATGGCGGACAACCTGACCGGTCAGGTGCGGAACATCGCCGAGGTGACCACCGCCGTCGCCAACGGCGATCTCAGCCGCAAGATCACCGTGGACGTGAAGGGCGAGGTTCTTGAGCTGAAGAACACCATCAACGTCATGGTGGACCAGCTGAACGCCTTCGCTTCCGAAGTCACCCGGATGGCGCGCGAGGTCGGCACCGAGGGCAAGCTGGGCGGTCAGGCCCAGGTGAAGGGCGTGACCGGCACCTGGAAGGACCTGACCGACAACGTGAACTTCATGGCGGCCAACCTGACCAGCCAGGTCCGCAACATCGCCGAGGTGACGACGGCGGTGGCCAAGGGCGACCTGTCCAAGAAGATCACCGTGGACGTGAAGGGCGAGATCCTGGAGCTGAAGGTCACCATCAACACGATGGTGGACCAGCTGAACGCCTTCGCCAGCGAAGTGACGCGGGTGGCCCGTGAGGTGGGCACCGAGGGCAAGCTGGGCGGGCAGGCGCGGGTGGAAGGCGTCGGCGGCACCTGGAAGGATCTGACCGACAACGTGAACCTGATGGCCGACAACCTGACGGGTCAGGTCCGGAACATCGCCGAAGTCACCACCGCCGTCGCCAAAGGGCGACCTGTCCAAGAAGATCACCGTGCAGGTGCGCGGCGAAGTGCTGGAGCTGAAGGACACCATCAACGTCATGGTGGACCAGCTGAACGCCTTCGCCTCCGAAGTGACCCGCGTGGCCAAGGAGGTCGGCACCGACGGCAAGCTCGGCGGTCAGGCCCAGGTGGAGGGCGTGACCGGCGCCTGGAAGGATCTGACCGACAACGTGAACTCGATGGCCGCCAACCTGACAGGTCAGGTGCGCGAGATCGCCGAGGTCACGACCGCCGTGGCCAACGGCGACCTGTCCAAGAAGATCACCGTGGACGTGAAAGGCGAGATCCTCGAGTTGAAGTCGACCATCAACGTCATGGTGGACCAGCTGAACTCCTTCGCCTCGGAAGTGTCGCGCGTTGCGCGCGAGGTGGGCACCGACGGCAAGCTGGGCGGTCAGGCCAATGTGAGGGGGGTCGGCGGCGCCTGGAAGGACCTGACCGACAACGTGAACTTCATGGCGGCGAACCTGACCGGCCAGGTCCGCAACATCGCCGAGGTGACGACCGCCGTGGCCAACGGCGACCTGTCAAAGAAGATCACCGTGGACGTGAAGGGCGAGATTCTGGAGCTCAAATCGACCATCAACGTGATGGTGGACCAACTGAACGCGTTCGCTTCGGAAGTCACCCGCGTGGCCCGCGAGGTGGGCACCGAGGGCAAGCTTGGCGGTCAGGCCCAGGTGACCGGCGTCACCGGCGCCTGGAAGGATCTCACCGACAACGTCAACCTCATGGCCGACAACCTGACCGGCCAGGTGCGCAACATCGCCGAGGTCACCACCGCCGTGGCCAACGGCGACCTGTCCAAGAAGATCACCGTGGACGTGAAGGGCGAGATCCTCGAGCTCAAATCGACCATCAACACCATGGTGGACCAGCTGAACGCCTTCGCCAGCGAAGTGACCCGCGTGGCGCGCGAGGTCGGAACCGAAGGCAAGCTGGGCGGTCAGGCCCAGGTGAAGGGCGTCACCGGCACCTGGAAGGACCTCACCGACAACGTGAACTTCATGGCCGGCAACCTGACCGGTCAGGTCCGCAACATCGCCGAAGTCACCACCGCCGTGGCCAAGGGCGATCTGTCCAAGAAGATCACCGTGGACGTGAAGGGCGAGATCCTGGAGCTGAAGAACACCATCAACGTGATGGTGGATCAGCTGAACGCCTTCGCCTCCGAAGTGACCCGCGTGGCCAAGGAAGTCGGCACCGAGGGCAAGCTGGGCGGCCAGGCCCAGGTGCCGGGCGTGACCGGCGCCTGGGAGGATCTGACCGACAACGTGAACATGATGGCCGCCAATCTGACGGGTCAGGTGCGCGGCATCGCCGAGGTCGTGACGGCGGTGGCCAACGGCGACCTGAAACGGAAGCTGACGCTCGACGCCAAGGGCGAGATCGCCTCGCTGGCCGACACCATCAACGGCATGATCGAAACCCTGGCCATCTTCGCCGACCAGGTGACGAACGTGGCGCGAGAGGTGGGGTCGGAAGGCAAGCTGGGCGGCCAGGCCCGGGTGCCGGGCGCCGCCGGCCTGTGGCGCGACCTGACCGACAACGTCAATCAGCTGGCCGGCAATCTGACCACCCAGGTGCGCGCCATCGCCGAGGTCTCCACCGCCGTGACCAAGGGCGACCTGACGCGGTCCATCACCGTCGAGGCCTCGGGCGAGGTCGCGGCCCTGAAGGACAACATCAACGAGATGATCCGCAACTTGAAGGATCAGACCCTCAAGAACACCGAGCAGGATTGGCTGAAGACCAACCTGGCCCGCTTCACCCGTATGCTGCAGGGCGAGCGCGACCTGGCCACGGTGTCGAACATGGTGCTGTCGGAGCTGGCGCCCCTGATCAATGCTCAGCACGCGGTCTTCTACGTCGCGGACCGGGACGCCGAGGACCAGCCAGTGCTGGTTCTGGCGGCCGCCTACGCCTCGACCGAGCGCGATCGTCTGTCGCCGACCTTCCGCTTCGGCGAAAGCCTGATCGGTCAGTGCGCCAAGGAGAAGGAGCGCATCCTTCTGACCAACGTGCCCAAGGACTACGTGCAGATCGGCTCGGGTCTGGGGGCCGCGGCGCCGCTGAACATCATCGTCCTGCCCGCGCTGTTCGAGGGAGAGGTGAAGGCGGTGATCGAACTGGCGACGTTCGGCGAGTTCTCCGAGACCCACCAGTCGTTCTTGAGCCAACTGATGGAATCGGTCGGCATCGTGCTGAACACCATCGCCGCCAACATGCGGACCGAGGGCCTGCTCAGCCAGTCGCAACTGCTGACGGCGGAGCTTCAGGCCCAGCAGGAGGAGCTGAAGACCACCAACGACCGGCTGGAGCAGCAGGCCGCCTCGCTGCGCCAGTCCGAAGAGCTGCTGCGCGCCAAGCAAGAGGAGCTGCAGAGCTCAAACGCAGAGCTGGAGGAGAAGGCGCAACTCCTGTCGGCCCAGAACAAGCAGGTGGAAGCCAAGAACTTCGAGGTGGAGCAGGCTCGCTTCGCCCTTGAGGAAAAAGCCGAACAGCTGGCCCTGACGTCGAAATACAAGTCCGAGTTCCTGGCCAATATGAGCCACGAGCTGCGCACGCCGCTGAACAGCCTCTTGATCCTGTCCAAGATGCTCAGCGAGAACACCCAGGGCAATCTGACGGGCAAGCAGGTGGAGTTCGCCAAGAACATCCACGCCGCGGGCTCGGACCTGCTGGGCCTGATCAACGACATCCTCGACCTGTCCAAGATCGAGTCCGGGACAGTCACCCTGGACATCGGCGAAACCAGCTTCGCCGGTTTGCGCGACCAGATGGAACGCACCTTCGCCCAGATCGCCCAGGACAAGAAGCTGGACTTCCGCATCGAACTGGCGCCCGACCTGCCGGCGTCGATGTACACCGACGACAAGCGCCTGCAGCAGATCATCAAGAACCTGCTGTCCAACGCCTTCAAATTCACGGCCGCCGGCGAGGTCCGGTTCAGCGTCGAACGGGTCCAGGGCGGCTGGAGCCCCGAGAACGATCATCTCAACAAGGCCGGTCAGGTGCTGGCCTTCTCGGTCAAGGACAGCGGCATCGGCATCCCGGAAGAGAAGCAACGCATCATCTTCGAAGCCTTCCAGCAGGCGGACGGCACCACCAGCCGCAAATACGGCGGCACCGGCCTGGGCCTGTCCATCAGCCGCGAGATCACGCGCACCCTAGGCGGCGAGCTGAAGGTGGAGAGCGAGCCGGACGTCGGCTCCACCTTCACCCTCTATCTGCCGCTCAACTTCGCGCCCGCCGCCCCGGCCGCGGCGCGCGACGCGGGCAATTCGATCGTGGTCCGCCAGCTGGAAGTCGAGGACGAGGCCGAGGTGGTGCAGATGGTCGCGGACGACCGCGACAACCTCTCGCCCGGCGACCCCGTCATTCTGATCGTCGAGGACGACCCGCGCTTCGGCTCGATCCTGCTGGCGCTGGTTCACGACAGCGGCTTCAAGGGCATCATCACCCAGCAGGGCGTGGCCGCGGCCTCGCTGGCGCGGCGCTATGCGCCCCAGGCCATCATGTTGGACGTCGGCCTGCCGGACATGGACGGGCTGGCCCTGCTCGATCTGCTGAAGCGAACGCCTGAAACGCGGCACATTCCGGTCCACGTCATTTCCGCCGACGACCAGGCGGGGCTGGGCATCGCCATCGGCGCCTTCGGTTTCACGCCCAAGCCGATCGACCGCGAAGGCGTCGTCGCCAGCCTGGACGAGGTGCGCAACTTCGTGGCCGCGCCCGACCGTCGCCTGGTGTACGTCGGGCCGGCGGGCGAGCCGGTGGGAGCCCTCAAGTCCGCCTTCGGCCAGGTCACGCGCATCGACGATCTGAAGAGCCTCGCCAAGGCGAAGCTCAAGCCGGCCGACGGTCTGATCATGGACGCCGGCATTGCGTCTCCCGGTGAGATGATCGACTGGCTGAAGGCGGCGCAGCGTCTGGCGGTCGTCTACGCCGGCGGCCCGCTGGACCCGCACGACGAGCGCCGCCTGCGCCTGGCCGTCTTCTCCGGCCACGCCCGCCTCGCCCGCACGCCCGAGCAGCTTTTGGAGCAGGCCACCATCCTGCTGCACGAGCCCACGGACCGCCTGTCCGAGGCGGCGCGCGCCAGTCTCGCCCAGACGCGCAAGGACGACGCCATCCTGACCGGCCGCAAGGCGCTGGTGATCGACGACGACATCCGCAACATCTTCTCCATGGCCAGCGCCCTGGAGGAGTTCGGCGTCGATCTCCACTACGCGGAAAGCGGTCGCGCCGGGCTGGACCTGCTGCGCCAGCATCCCGAGATCGACATCGTCCTGGTCGACATCATGATGCCCGACATGGACGGCTACGAGACGATGCGGGAGATTCGCTCCATCACCCGCTTCGCCGATCTGCCCATCATCGCCGTGACCGCCAAAGCCATGAAGGGCGATCGCGCGAAGTGCATCCAGGCCGGCGCGTCGGACTACGTCTCGAAGCCGGTCGACATCGACTACCTGATCTCGGTCATGCGGGTGTCGATCCAGCGCGCCGACGCGCATCGTCTGGCCGCCGCCCAGCCGGCCGCCGTCTGATGGCGGCTCGCCGGACCCCGGCCGCGGACCCGCCTCGTGCACGGGTGCTCATCGTCGATGACGACGAGCGCAACGCCTTCGCCGCCACCGAGGCGCTGGAGGTGCTGGGACACGAACTGGTCGTCGCCCGATCTGGGGAGGAGGCGCTTCGCCTCCTTCTGACGCAGGAATTCGCGGTCATTCTGCTGGACCTGCACATGCCCGGCATGGACGGCTACGAGACCGCGCGTCTGATCCGTGAGCATCCCCGTACCCGCGACACGCCCATCGTCTTCGTGACGGCCGTGTTCCGGGACGAGGCGCACATCTTCCAAGCCTACCAGGTCGGGGCGGTCGACGTGGTCTTCAAACCCGTCGATCCCTTCATCCTGCGCGCCAAGGTGTCGGTGCTGGCGGACTTGCACCTGAAGAACCTCGAGATCACCCGCAGCGCTGAGGAACGACACAAACTCCTGCGTGAGAACGCCGCCAACGCCGAGGCGCGCCTGAACGCCGAGCTGGAACTTCGGCAGACGCGGGAGCGTCAGGACGCCATTCTGAAGTCGTTGCCCGTCGTCTTCACTTCCCGCGCGACCCTGCACCCTTTCGCGGCCCTGTTCGTCAGCGACAGCATCACGCCTTTGACCGGATTCGAGCCGTCCCGCTTCATCAACGAGCCGGAGATTGGCCTCGGACGAATCCATCCTGACGACGTTCAGGGGGTGGTCGATTGCCTGATGAAGGCCGGCGAGACCGGCACCTACGCCTGCGAATACAGGTGGCAGTGCGCCGACGGGGAGTACCGCTCCTTTCTCGACCAAGGCGTTTGGGTGCCGGGCGAGGCTGAGGGCGAAGGCGAGATCCTGGGCACGCTTTTGGACGTCACCGATCGGCGCCGATTGGAAGAACAGCTCTCACAGGCGCGCAAGATGGAAGCGGTCGGTCAGCTGACCGGCGGCATCGCCCATGACTTCAACAACCTGCTGACCGTGGTGCTCGGCAACGCCGACATCCTGATGCGCCGCATCGAAGACGAAAAGTCGCGGCGGCAACTTGAGGCGATAAAGCTTGCCGCGGACCGTGGCCACACCCTTACCCGCCAGCTCCTGGCCTTCTCCCGGCGACAGACCCTGAATCCGGAGCCCGTCGACCTCAACCAGCTCATTCACGCCTTCACCCCGTTGATGAAACAGGCCGTGGGCGACGGCGTGACCCTAGACCTCACTCCTCATGCCGCACCCGTCTATGTGCTGGTGGATGCCAACCAGCTCGAAAACGCCCTGTTGAACCTTGCCGTCAACGCCCGTGACGCCATGGACGGTGAAGGCAGATTGACCATCGCGGTCACGGAGCACGACGGCGGAGGGCTGATCGCGGTCACCGACACCGGGTCGGGCATGACCGCCGAGACCCGCCAGCGCCTGTTCGAGCCCTTCTATACGACCAAGGATGTCGGACGCGGCTCGGGTCTGGGCCTGTCGCAGGTCTATGGATTCCTCAAGCAATCCGGCGGCACGGTGGAGATCGACAGCGCGATGGGAGAGGGTTCCACCTTCCGCTTGACCCTGCCCCTCACGGATCGGCGTCCTGAGCCCGCCACCACGGACTGCGAAAGCGGCGCCGCCCAAGGGGGGTCGGAGCGTGTGCTGATCGTCGAAGACGACCCGGCGGTGCTCAGCGTCTGCCTCGATATGCTCCAGAGCCTCGGGTACCGCTGTGAAGTGGCCGTCGATGCCGCCGGCGCGCTGGCTCGTCTGTCCGAAGGTCGCTTCGACGTTCTTTTTTCGGACGTCGTCATGCCCGGGGGCGTCAACGGCATCGAACTCGCTCGCCGGGCCACCTCTGCGCACCCCAGGCTGGAGGTGCTGCTGACGTCGGGCTATGTGGGCGAGGCTGCGCTGGATGATCCGCACGATTTCGAGGTCATTGAAAAGCCTTACGAGCACGCCGAGCTGGCCGCCCGTCTCCGAGGGCTTCTGGACGTTGGGAGGCTGTCGGCCGCGTCATTACGGAAGACGACGGCGCGTCAGCCTTCACAAACCTCGCCCGCCCGTTAGGGTCGCCCTCCAGTCCTTGAGGGAGACCGCCCATGCGTCGCCGCACCTTTCTTTCCACCCTGCCGGCCGGGGCGGTGATCGCCGGGGCGAGCGCGGCCGCGGGGCAGGGGGCTCCCGCCACGACGTCGGCGCCGCGCGCGTCGGCGCAAGCCGCGCCCTCCGGCTACCCCTACCGCGGCGTCGGCATGGGCGACCGGATCATGGGGGCGCCGTTCGCGGGGCGATCGACCGTCTGGGGCACGCGCGGGGCGGTGGCGACGGCGCATCCGACCGCGACGCTGATCGGGCTGGACACGCTGCGGCGCGGCGGCTCGGCCATCGACGCGGCGATCGCGGTCAATGCGGCGCTGGGTTTTCTGGAGCCCGTCGCCAACGGCATCGGCGGCGACGCTTTCGCCCTGATGTGGGATCCGAAACAAAGAAAGGTGCTGGGCTTCAACGGCTCGGGCGCCAGTCCGCGCGGCCTGTCGCTGGAGGCGGCGCGGGGCAAGGCCAATGCGCGTGGGTACCTGCCGTCCTATGGCGCGGTCACCGTCAACGTGCCGGGCACGGTCGACGCCTGGTGGCAGGCGCACCAGCGTCACGGCAAGCTGCCGTGGGCGGACGTCTTCGCCCCGGTCGTCGAGCTGTGCGAGCGCGGCGAGGTCATGCCCCAGCTGATCGCCTTCTATCTGGAGCGCAACATGGCCGGCTTCGACCGGTCGGCCGCGATCATCGAGGACAACGACAACCGCAAGCGGGTCTATGCGCCGGACGGCCGCACGCCGCGCGTCGGCGAGGTCTTCGCCAATCCCGACCTGGCCCGCACCTATCGCCTGATCGCCGAGGGCGGGCGCGACGCCTTCTACGAAGGGCCGATCGCCGAGGCCATCGAGGGCTATTTCCGCCGCGTCGGTGGGTGGATGACCCGCGCCGACCTGTCCGCGCACCGCACCGAGTGGGTCGAGCCCCTGACGTCGAACTATCGCGGCGTCGACGTGCACCAGCTGGGGCCGAACACCCAGGGACTGTCGACCCTGCAGATCCTGAACGTCTGCGAGCGGTTCGACCTGAAGGGGCTGGGCTTCCAGTCCGCCGCCTCGATCCATGTGCAGGCCGAGGCCAAGCGGCTGGCCTTCGAGGACCGCGCCCGCTGGTTCGCCGACGACCGCTTCTCGAAGACGCCGGTCGAGCGGCTGATTTCCAAGGAGTATGCGGCCGAGCGGGCCCGGCTGATCCGCATGGATCGGGTCATGGAGCGCGTCCTGCCCGCCGACGCGCCGACGCAGGGCGACACCACCTATTTCAGCGTCGCCGACGCCGACGGGATGATGGTCAGCTGGATCCAGTCCAACTATCGCGGCATGGGCTCGGGCCTGGTGCCCGACGACGGGAACGGCGGCACCCTGGGCTTCATGTTCCAGGACCGGGGCGAGCTGTTCGCCCTGACCGATGGCCACCCCAACGTCTATGCGCCGGGCAAGCGGCCTTTCCACACCATCATTCCTGGCTTGGCCACGAAGGACGGCGAGCCCTGGATGGCCTTCGGCGTCATGGGCGGCGGCATGCAGCCGCAAGGGCAGGCCCAGATCGTCATCAACATGGTGGACTATGGTCTGGACCCGCAGGAGGCCGGCGACGCCCCGCGCTGGCAGCACGAGGGCTCATCGGAACCGACCGGCCAGGCGGCCGAGGGTACGGGCGTCCTGCATCTCGAGTCCGGCGTTCCGGAAGCCACGAAGGAACAGCTGCGCGCCTTAGGTTGGACGCTGGGCCCGCCCAACGGCGGCTTCGGCGGCTATCAGAACGTGGTGCGCCAAGCGAACGCCCGCGGCCCCTGGACCTATGGCGCCGCGTCCGAAATGCGCAAGGACGGGCTGGCGCTGGCCTACTGAGCCGCCGCCGGCTCCGGCGCCAGTTCGTAGTTCCGGCCGCAGTATTCGCACTTCACGTGGATCTTGCCGTCGGGCTCGACCATGTCGGCGCGTTCGGCGGGGGTGAAGCTGGCCAGCATGGCCTCGATCCGGTCGGGGGAGCAGCGGCACTGGGCGCGCAGGGTCCGGGCGCCTTCCAGCCGCACGCCGTCCTCGTGGAATAGGCGATACAGCAGGGTCTCCGTCGTGACCGTGGGGTCCAGCAGCTCGTCGTCGGCCAGGGTGGCGAACAGGGCGCGGCTGCGGTCCCAGACCTCGGTGGTGTCGCCACGCGCCTGATCGGCGGCGATGACCTGGATCAGGGCGCCGCCCGCGCGCCAGCGGGCGCCGTCGCCGGCGTCGATCGAGCCGACGGCCAGGCGCACCTTGGTGGGCACCTGTTCGGACTGTTCGAAGAAGTGCTCGGCGCACAGGCTCAAGGATTCGCCCTCGATCGGCGTGATGCCCTGGGTCCGTTCGAAGTCCGGCCCGCGGTCCAGCGTCATGATCATCACGCCCTTGCCCAGCAGGGCCTGGGCGCCGGGGCGCGAGAAGCCCTGCGCCGCCGCCGCCAGCTCCTCCGGATCGAACCGGCAGAAGCCGCGCAGCGTGCCGTCGGCGCCGTAGTCGGCGACGACGTAGCGGACGGGGCCGTCGCCCTGGGCCTGGACCAGCAGGCGGCCGTCGAACTTCAGGCTGGAGCCGACCAGGGCGGCCAGCACGCAGGTCTCGCCCAGCAGGGCCGCCACAGGCTCGGGATAGTCGTGGGCCGACAGCACCTCGTGAATCGCGGCGCCCAGACGCACGATCCGCCCACGCACCGGCCAGCCCTCGATCTGAAAGGCGGCAGCCAGGTCGTCGATCAGGGGGGCGGCGTCGGTCAAGGCGGGCTCCGAAAGCGGAAACGCGAAAGGCGCCAGATAGGCGCAGGCTTGGCGCATTGTAAGGCCGTCTGCTACGGCCCAGCTTGAGGAACCGCGTGGGGCGGCGGCTCGTTGCCTTGTCGTCCCCTTGTCAGGAAGCCGAGACCGCATGTCCAGAAAGCCTGTCCTGAAGCCGCTGGATCGCCAGTCGATCGTCATCACCGGGGCCACCTCCGGCATCGGCCTGGCGACAGCGCGGCGGGCCGCTGCGGCGGGGGCCTGCGTCTTTCTGATCGCGCGAGGGGAAAAGGACCTGGCGCGGCTGACCGAAGAACTGCAGGGCAAGGGGTCGCGCGTGGCCTATGCGGTGGCCGACGTGGCCGACTACGAAGCCCTGCGCGAGGCGGCGGAGAAGGCGCGGCGCCTGTTCGGCGGGTTCGACACTTGGGTGAACAACGCCGGCATCTCGATCTTCGGCGCGATCCGGGAAGTGACTCTGGAGGATCAGCGGCGGCTGTTCGAGACCAACTACTGGGGCGTGGTCAACGGCTCGCTGATCGCGGCGGAGCATCTGCGCGAACGGCCCGAAGGCGGCACGATCGTGAACGTGGGCTCGACGCTGGCCGACGCGCCGATCCCGATCCAGGGCGTCTATTCGGCGTCCAAGCATGCGGTGAAGGGCTTCACCAACGCGCTGCGCATGGAACTGATGCGCGAGGACGCGCAGGTGGCCGTCAGCCTGGTCAAGCCGGCGGCGATCGACACGCCCTACAACAAGCATGCCCGCAACATCACCGGCCACGCCATGCACAATCCCCAACCGGTCTATGCGACGCCGGTGGTGGCCGACACCATCCTGTGGTGCGCGACCCATCCGATCCGGGAGATCACCGTGGGCGGGGGAGGGCGGATCATCGCCTCGTTCTACGCGGCGCTGCCGGGCATCGCGGAACCTCTGTTCGCCCGGTTCGCTCCCATGCTGATGCGGGACAAGCGCGGCGAATACCGCCCTTATGAGGACGGCCTTTGGGACCCTGCCGACGACGGTCTGGAGGAAGAAGTGCATTACCCGATGGTCAGGAATTTCAGCGCCTTGGCAGAAATCCGCAAGCATCCGGGCGTGGCGGCCGGCGTGGTCGCGGTTCTGGCGGGAATCGGTCTGGCGACCCTGCTTCTGAACCAGCGCAGCGGCCCGACACGATACGAGCGCATCCGCGAGAGCGTGAATCCCGCGCGGCTGTGGTCGCGCCTCCGGGCGGGTGAGCGCCTGCGCGACGTCCGCGATCAGGCCCAGGGCGGCTGGGACCGCGTCAGCGGGCTCTCCGAGCGTCTGACCGGCCGAGACTCGCGCCGCAGAGCCGCCGCCTATGCCCGCGATCACGCGCAGGAGGGCGCCGCCGCGGCTGCCGTGGCGACGATCGCCGCCGCCATCGGCGCGGCGGCGCTGAAGCATTGGCAGGACCGCCGCTAAGCCTTGCTGCGACTGCGAAGGTGCGTCAGGTTCGGGCCATGCCCGCGTCCACGTTGATCTTCGACTTCGATTCCACCTTGGTCGACTTTGAGACTTTGGACGTCCTGGCGGAGCTGTCGCTGGCCGACGCGCCCGACGCCGCCGAGCGGGGCGCACGGGTGGCGGAGCTGACCGACCGGGCGATGGCGGGCGAGGTCGCCTTCGTCGACGCCTTGAAGCAGCGGCTGGCCTTGCTGCCGATCACGCGGGATCACGTAAAGGCCCTGGCCACGCGGGCGACGTCGCGTCTGGCGCCGTCGGTGGCCCGTAATCTGGAGACCCTTCGGCGGCATGCCGACCGGCTGGTGATCGTGTCCGGAGGCTTCCGCGAGGTGATCGCCCCCGTCGCCGACATCTTGGGCGTGCCCGCCGATCGGGTGCTGGCCAACGACCTGACCTATGACGAGATCGGACGCGTCTCGGGCGTGCTGCCCAATCCGATCCTCGGCCCCAGGGGCAAGGCCGAGGCGATCCGCGGGCTGAACCTGACCGGACCGATCGTGATGATCGGCGACGGCTGGACCGACGCGGAAGTCAAACAGGCCGGGGTCGCCGACCGCTTCGTCGCCTTCACCGAGATCGTCCGCCGCGACCGTGTCGTGGCCGTCGCCGACCTGGAGGCCGCGACGCTGGACGAGGTGCTGCATGCCGAGGGGCTGGCGGGCCGCTGGTCTTATCCGCGGGGCCGCATCCGCATCCTGCTGTTGGAGACCATCCACCCGGCGGCGGTGCGCAAGCTGGAGGCGGACGGCTATTCGGTGGAGACGGTGAACGGGGCGCTTGGCGAGGACGACCTGATCGCGCGGCTGAAGGGCGTGCATGCGCTCGGCGTGCGCTCCAAGACCGAAGTCACGGCACGCGTTCTGGACGCCGCCGACCGGCTGATGGCCGTCGCCGCCTTTTGCATCGGCACCAACCAGATCGATCTGGATGCAGCGGCCGAGCGCGGGGTGGCGGTGTTCAACGCGCCGCATTCAAACACCCGGTCGGTGGTCGAGTTGGCGATCGGCCTGATCGTGTCCCTGATGCGCGGCGTCGCCGACAAGTCCGCCGCGATGCACCAAGGGCAGTGGATCAAGTCGGCCGCGGGCGCGCGCGAGGTGCGCGGCAAGACCCTGGGCCTGATCGGCTACGGCGCGATCGGCAGCCAGCTGTCGGTGCTGGCCGAGGCCATGGGCATGCGCGTTGTGTTCCACGACCTGACCGAGCGGCTGGCGCTGGGCAATGCGCGGCGCCTGCGGTCGCTGGAGGCCGTTTTGGCCGAAGCCGACGTCGTCAGCCTCCACGTCGATGGCCGGGCGTCGAATAAGAACCTGATCGGGGCACGGGAACTGGCCGCGATGAAGCCGGGAGCCCTGCTGCTGAATCTGTCGCGGGGGCACGTGTTGGACGTCGGCGCCCTGGCCCAGGCCATCGGCGCCGGTCGGATCGGCGGCGCCGCGCTCGACGTGTTTCCTGATGAGCCACGCACCAACGACGATCCGTTCGACAGCCCCCTGATGGGTCTGCCCAACGTCATTCTGACGCCGCACATAGGGGGCTCGACCGAGGAGGCGCAGGAGGCGATCGGAGAATTCGCGGCGGAACGGCTGCTGGGCTATCTGAACCGCGGCGACACGACGTTCAGCGTCAACCTGCCCAACGTTCAGCTGTCCGACGTGGCCGAGGCGCACCGCCTGCTGCACATCCACAATAACCAACCCGGCGTGTTGGCCGCCCTGAACCGGGCCTTGGCCGAGGCCGGGTTGAACGTGCTGGGCCAGCACCTGAAGACCGACGAGCGCACCGGCTACGTCATCGTCGACGTCGACCGTGACTATGACCCCCGTGCGCTGGACGCCCTCAGAACCATCCCGGGCACGCTGAGATTTCGGACTCTGTACTGAGGCGGAGAGCGGCGACCCCAGAAGCCGTCGGGCGCCCCGAAGCGATCCGAGACTCGGCGTTCTTGGGGCGCTGACCGGAGTGGCGATGCTCAGATGCGCCCACGCGCGCAGCCGGTGACTGAGCAGCCCGCTAAGCCCCAGCGCATCTGCAGCGCCGTCGCGGGGCCGACCCGGTCACCTGAAAATCAAACGGGGCTCAGGTTTTTCGCAATGCGCGCGTGGACAGATCTCCTACGACGCGGTCCAGCAGACTTCGAGCTGCGTCGTCCGTCTCGATCACTTCAAGGACTTGCTCGACCGTCTGATGAAAGCGGGCGTCGTTGGTCAAGGTGCGGCCCAACTGATCGGAGAGCAGGTTCTGGATGAGAAACCGTCGAAACTCTCGATCATCGACGGCCTGAGACGCGGCCAGCGCGCGGACCGCGCCAAGCGGGTCTGCCCGGGCGGTCGAGTCTGTGCGGGACAGCGAGCCGCGCCGGGCCGCTTCCCGTTCCTGCAGGCGTTGCCGCAGGACTTGCACGAGACGATCGACGTTCGAAACTCGATCCATCCGAGACCTATCGCGCGGGCGAGGCGCCGAGTTGACGAAGCATCATGTCCGCCGCCGACGTCAACTCTTCCCCGCCGCGCTCCCTCAACAGTTCGTCGATGAGCCTTTGCATGTCGGCGTTGAGCGCCGCATTGACCGGGTTCGCGTCTATGCCCTGGCGCAGAGAACCCACCGCCCCGTCCACGTCGTCCTGAAGCAATCGGAGCAGACCTTCCACGAACCGCCGAATCGGATGGCCGGGAGGCAGCAAAAGCAGTGGTCGCCAAGTCTCCTCGGCAAGGGTCGCCTGACCTGAAGTGAACTCCAGCAGCCCGAGCTGAAACCGGGCGATCTCGAACCCTGGCGCGAGGCCCACGGCCCGCGCAAGCCAAGTCCGAGCGTCTTCATAATTTTGGGCCGCGGCCAGCAGAGACCCTTGCAGGAAGTGAAGCCGAGGGTCTTCCGGATAGGTCGCCAAGGCCAGAGCGACCGCAGCGTCGTCGCCCCCGGAAGCCGATCGCGTCACCTCCGCCAGGGTCGTTTCGGGACAAAGACCAAACTCCGTTTGCATCTGGTTTCCCCGTAGCGCGTCAAGAAGGTCGAAGGGCGGGAAGGCGGAGTCGAAGGCGCTTCAGCGCCGCAGCGTGAATCTGGGATACTCGACCACGAGTGAGGCGCAAAGTATCGGCTATCCGCGCGAACTCCAGACCTTCTAGATAATGAAGGCGAACGACGACGCGTTCCTTCTCAGGCAAAACTTCGATCGCCTGCGATATGCGCGAAGCCGTCTGGGACCAGACCAGACTTTCATAGGGACTTTCGAAGGTCGTCACCGGGCCTTGCGTCGCCTCTTCCAGCATGATTCCGAGAGCGAGTTCGGTCGCCAAGTCCGCCAGGGCTCGGAGCGCGTCGTCGACCGGCAGGGCGGCGGCGTCTTGCGGGGTCAGCGAGCGGGTTCGTTCGCTGTGGATGCGTTTTCGCGTTGAAATCTGTCTGCGTCGTTCGCTGGACGCCGCGATGCCGTCGATGACATTGCCGGTGATCCGCCGGGCGGCGAAGGTCTCGAACCGGCCGCCGCGATCTGGATCGTATCTGTCGATCGCCTGAAGCAGACCCTCGGCCGCGAGTTGAATCAGTTCGTTCGGGTCCAGGTCGGCGCCATGGCGATCACGACGCACCTTGGCCGCCAAGATTCTGGCGAACGGCATATAGATGTCGAAAAGCGCCAGCCGCGCCGGTCCTCCTGGATCCTTTCGAAGACTGAGCCAGGTGGCCGCCTCTACGCCGGTCTCATCCGCTGGGGACATCGACTTAACGAAAACCCGCCGCAACTCCGGACAGCACCAGACTCCATCCGTCGATGAGAACGAACATGAGAACCTTGATCGGCAGGGAGATGCTGGTTGGAGGCACCATCATCATGCCCAGGGCCAACAGGATTCCGGACACGACCAGATCGATCAACAGAAACGGCAGGAGGATGACGAAGCCGATCTTGAAGGCGGTCGCCAGCTCATGGAGCATGAAGGCGACCGTCAGTTCCGGGAGCCCTACGGCTGCGGCCGTTTCCGGGAGAGGTTTGCGCGCGATCTCGTAGACGGTGGCGAGATCCTGATCGTTCACCTGCCTGAGCATGAAAGCCTTCATCGGCTCGGACCCGCGCTCGACGGCCTGATCGACCGTCAGCGTGCCGTTCATGAAGGGCTGCAGTGCCTGCTCGTTCACTGCGGTCAGCGTCGGGGACATGATGAAGAGGGTCAGGAACAGCGCCATGCTGACCAGGACCGGGCTGGGAGGAGTCTCCGGCATGCCGAAGGCGTGCCGGATCATGGACAGACTCACGACGATGCGGATGAACGGCGTCATGCAGATCGCCATGGCCGGTATCAGGGCAAGGAGCGTCAGAAGGACGCTGAGCCTTACGGCCTCGGCGACCTGCGGCGCGGCGACCGTTCCCGAGGACAGAACGCTCGCGCCTTGGGCCCCGGAGGCCGTCATCGTAGCGACGACGATGATGCAACCGGCGATGACGGCGCGATTGGTCACGCTTCACCGTCCTCGGCGTCCGTGTCCAAACAGACCAAGACTAGCTGCCCCTGAACCGAGGATGCGACCATGTAGCTGCGCCCGTCGCACTTGAAGACCGAAAGCGTCACTTGCGGGGAGAGTCGACGCGTCTCGACATCGGTCACGCGCCGCGCTCCAGCCGCCGTTCGGGTGATTTCGAAGATCGAGGCCGGATCGAAGCGCCAGGCCGGTCCGACTGCCATACGGTGGCGGAGAACGAAGACCGCACCGGCCGCCAAGCCCAGACATAGCGTCAATGCTGCGACCAACCGAAACCACGGAACTCCCGCCTCGTCGCCCTGACCCAGGGTTTGAGCCGACGCCGCGCCGGCGAGGGCGGCGAGACAGGTAGCGATCCCGATGCAGATCGACCTCGCCACGGTCAGGTCGCCTCAGCGATCTCGACGATCCGAACCCCGAAGGAGTCGTTGACGGCGACGATTTCGCCCCTGCCGACGAGGTTCCCGTTCAGACGGATTTCAACAAGGTCGTTCAAGCGCGAGTCCAGAGTGACGAGCTGGCCTGCCTTGAGCGCCAGCAATTCCCTAACCGACAAGGACACCGAGCCGAGATTGGCGTCGAGCTTGACGTTGACGGTCTTGAACACCGCCGAATCCAGGCCGACGAGCGGGGGGTTTTCCTTGTCGTCGTCGGGGTTGGACGAGGCTTCACGCTTCTTCGTGGTCATTGAGACGTTCCGGCAGCGGCCGTCTGAAGGCGGACTGATCTTGGGGACGAGGCATCGACGAGTTCGGCCCCAGCAAGCCGGGCGCCGTCCCCGCCGGCGACGACGTCCATCGCTTGATCCACTCGACGGTCCAGCACGACGACGTCGCCCGGCGCGAGTCGGCGAGCGTCCGGCAGCGCGATCAACGCCGCACCGATCCGCACCTTCACGTCCACGAGCACGTCGGCGCATGCCTCGGTCAAGGACGTCAGGGTGCCGGTGGCCGGTCGGGGAGGGGGCAAGGCGTTGAGCAGCGCCTGGATCAGCTGCGCTTTCGGCGCCTCGATCGTCGCGACCGCCCGTCCGGCGCCGTCGTTCAGGATCACCGACAAAAGGTCTGCCCGCGTCGAAGGCGCGTCGGGCTCGGCGCCGCGCGAGATCAACGCGTCGTCCAGCGCATCGACCAGGTCCTGAAACAGGGCGAGCAAGAAGCCGTCCAGCACCTTTTGATCGTCCGCCGTCGCTTCCAGACGCGAGAGATCGAACCCCAGGGCCCGGCCGGCCAACTCCGAGGCCGTTTCCGGCTTCAATCGAACGGCGGCCAGCAAGCCGGTCGCCACGACAGGATGGGCCGACTTGGCGTCCAGCCAGATCTTCTCAGCCTTGAAACCGCTGGCTGAGAACCACCGATCAGACCAAGTCTTCACGGCGCCGTCGAAGACGGCAAGGGCGCCGGAAGAGTTGAAAACCTCGTCGGGAAGCCAAGCGGAGTATGCCGCCGTCAACCCTGACCTCGGATGCCGAACAACTGCTGAATCATGTCGTTGGACACGCTGACCACTTGGGACGACGCCTGGAAGCCGCGTTGAACCAGGATCAGGTCGCCGAACTGCTGCGCCAAGTCGACGTTGGAGGCCTCGATCTGCCTGGACACCAGGGTTCCGACGCCCGTCTGGGCGCTGCTGGCCAAGGTCGGCGCGTCGCCCGTGTTTCGGAAGACCCCGCCGCCGGTCCGCTCCAAGGCCTGCGGATCGCGAAATGCGGCGAGGGCGACGGCGCCCAGATCCTCGGTACGGGAGTTGGAATAGGTCAAGCTGACCGTCCCCGCTTCGGTGATGGTCACGCTCGTCAGGGTTCCCAGGCCGACCCCATCGACCGTGGAGGCTCTGAGGGACGACGTCGTTCCCGCGGAGAAACTGGTGACCGTGCCGAAGTCCAGGGTCACCGAGGTCGCCTCACCATCGTCGCCCGTGTAGCTGAAGCTGAGTTGGGACGGGTCAGTGACGGCTCCGGCTAGGCTGAACTGCAAGGCCTTGGGCGCATCGACGATGGCTCCGGTCTCGTCGGTGACGGTCACGCTCCACTTGCCCGGCACACTCGGCGTTTCGGTCGAGGGCTTCAGATTGATCTTCCACACGTGCCGACCCCCGCGGGCGTCGTGAACGATGACGTCCGACACATTGACGTCGATCGACCCTGTGGACACGTTGCCGCTCAGCCTGACGTTTCGCGTGGCCTCCGGCCGGCTGATGCGATGGTCGTCGACGTTGACCGGGCTCGCGCGTCCGCTCTCGTCCAGAATGTTCAGTCGATAGGTGGATCCGAGCAGGGAGACGAACCCCTCACCGTCGACGCCGAACTGGCCGGTGCGGGCGTAGTAGGGACCGTCGGCGCCGGTCAGAACCAGAAACCCTGAGCCCTGGACGGCCAGATCGAGATCCCCGCCCGTTTGCCGCACGTCCCCTTGTGTGAAATCGATGGACTGGTTGCCGAACCGAACGCCCTGACCGGCGAGACGCCCCTGCGAAAAACCCGAGCCGAGGCCTCCGACGCTGAAGACGTCCGAGAACGTCACCGTCGAAGCCTTGTAACCCGGCGAATTGAGGTTGGCCACGTTGTTGCTGATGGCCTGAAGCCCGCGTGAAAAGGCATTCATGCCGCTCAAACCGACATAGATGGAACCCAGCATGGCTTCTTCCTCTAGAGACGGATGTTGGACACGTCGGTGATCGACAGACCCGAAATGACCTGATCGTCAGATGTTCGAATGGTCACGGTCGGCTGGCCGGTGGAGAACGACACGGCCTCCACCCGCCCGGAACGCGTTTCCGGGCCTACGTTGAAGTCGACCGTGCGACCCAGCAAGCTCGTGGCCTGATTGGCGGCCTGGGCGACCAGTAAATCATTGACCTGATCGTTCAGGGTCTGGCTCTGTTGAAGCTGCGAAAACTGTGCCAGTTGGGAGACGAACTGAAAGTTGTCGACCGGCTTCAGGGGGTCCTGATAGGTCAGCTGCGTCAGGATGATCCGCAGCAGGGACTGGAAATCCAGTCCAAAAGCGCTTTGCGCGGACCCGGCGCTACCAATTGGCGTCATCGTCATTGCAGCGGCCTGTGTCTGGGCGGGACAACTTCCTCACGAACCCTACCATTCACGGTCAGCTTGTCGAGATCGAAGCCGTGCACGGCCAGAAGGGATCGGGCGGCCGAACGGAACTGGAGCTGTTCGTCGTCCGAGAGGGCGGCGGCGCTGACCGCGACGTTGAGCGCGACCGTCGTTACGCCGGGGACGACGCGCATCAATGCCGGCAACGGCTTTGTCGGCGGCACCTTCAGGTGATCCAACGGGTCATGACCGGAGGCGATTTCGGGCGATTCGGCGAGCGGCGATGTTGGACGTTCTTCGCAGGGTAGGGCGGTCGAAGCCGCTTGAACGAGCATTCTTCCATCCGGCGTCGTGTCCACACCCCCTGGGCGTGATGCTGCCGCCCTGTTGCGGATCGCGACGACCGGTCCGGACTTCCAGACTCGGTCTTGCGGCAAAGCGGAAGCTTCGGGGGCGTCGCCTTCGGATTCCCTGATTTGCTGTCCGGCCGTCGGTAGGGTGGGGGACGTGTACGGAGCCTCGCCCGCTCCCCCATGGAACCCCATCATTCCCGTGGCGTCGAAGGGCGTGGCGCGCCCATCGACAGCGGCTTGCACCGGCGCGAAGTCCTGTGAATCGACGAGCGCGCTTACCAGCAAGTGCGCGGGGTCGAGGCTCCCATGAGCGCGTCGGAGAGCCTCCGTCCGAGAAGCGTCGAATGGTCCCAGCGGCAAGGCCGTGACCTCTGACTTCGCCTTGCTCGGCGGGTTCAGCGTTTGATCCCAGGTCGCCGACCCCAGGCGCCATGCCGCGATGATCGGCTCGGACGCGGCCTGGGCTTCGACCGGCGAATCCGACGAGCGCTCTGCGGCCTCTCGCGTCAGATCGGCCGCATTTGGGGAGAAACGGGCGACGACCGCCGCCTCAAGCGTACGGGCGAAGCTGAGGGTCGAAGCCGGCCCTTCCGACCGACCGGAGGGGACGGCCAGGATCGCTGACGTCGATGGGTCCAGTCTCATCGAGCGACATCCTCACTTCGGCCCATATCTTCGACGGCCTGAAGCCTGCGTTCTTCGACGGATCGGAGGAAGGCGCGTCGGGACTTCTTGAAACCCGCCTCAGCGGCGTCAAGGCGCATGACGTCGTGAGCGTGATCGGTCGCGCGGACCCTTGCCGACGTCTCGACGACCTTCAGAAGGTCTTCCGCGGCCCGGACCTCGGCAATGGATCGCTCTGCGTGCCGACGCCAAGCGTCGATGGTGCGGACGTCGAGGGTCGGAGAGTTAAGGGAGGCCGCCCACGCGGTCTCCATGCGGATTTGATCGGACCGCTTGTCTTCAAGAGCCGTCGACGCGTCTTGAACGTCTTTCTGGGCGAGCCGCAATCTCGTGAGGGAGGCGTGTTTCTGCATCAAGCGCAGTCGGACTACGAGGTCGGCGTCCGTCATCGCCTTTCGCAGGGCGGTCATGCTTCGAGAGCCCTTTTCAAGGAAGCCAAGCTCTCGTGCGGCGCGGAGCGGGTTTCGCCCTGCGCGAGGAACGCCTCGATTCCTGGTCGCCGACGGATGGCGGCGTCGATGTCCGCGTTGGCTCCGGCCGCATAGACGCCCGCCTCGATCAGGGGGCGGGCCGTCTCATAGGCGCTGAGCGAGGCGAGAGCTTGTTGAGCCAAGGCGCGATGTTCCGGCGACATGAGGCCTGAAGCCAGGCGGCTGATGCTGCGAGGCACATCGACGGCCGGATGGCGTCCCTGCTCGGCGATCTGCCGCGACAGGACGATGTGCCCGTCGAGAAGCGATTTCATGATCTCGGCGACGGGATCGTCCACGTCGTCGGTTTCACAAAGGACCGTCATCACAGCTGTGATCGCGCCTCCGCATCGTACCGCGCCGCATCGCTCGACCAGCTTCGGCAGCGCCGCGAAGACCCCGGGCGTATAGGCACGCACGGTAGGGGGTTCACCGGAGGCCAACCCAACCTCGCGCAAAGCCATGGCATACCGAGTGGCGGAATCGATAAGCAGCAGGACGTGATGACCTTCGGCTCGCCATCGCATCGCCAAAGCCAGCGCCTGCTCCACGGCTCGCGTCCGCAGCGCGGCTCCATGATCGGACGTCGCCGCGACCAAGGTGGTGAGGGAACGTCGGCGATCGTCGAGAGCTGACCAGAGCGCATGAACTTCCCGCCCTCGTTCGCCGACCAGGCAAACGACGTGGCGATCCGCCTCGACCTGCGCGCCGATTTGATTGAGCAGGGTGGTCTTCCCCACGCCGGGCGCGGCGAAGATGCCGATCCTCTGCCCCTGGGCTAGGGGAAGCAGCCCGTCGATGACCCGTATTCCCGTCGTCATCGGCCGTCGCGGCGTGATCCGATCCAGCGGGTCCGGCATCGTGGTCGAGGCGTCCTCGCCGGCAATCGCCGCCCCTCCGTCCAGAGGTCTTCCCAGGCCGTCGACGGCACGGCCCAAGAAGGCATCGCCCGTTCTTGGCACGTTGGCGGTGGAGACAAGCCGCGCCTTGGCGCCGAGATGCAGCGTGCCCAAAGGATCCAGCGGCGCAAGCGCGATCCGCTTCGAGTCCGCGGAGACGACCGTCGACAAGACCCGGCCTTCGGATGTCTCGAGCGAGCATAGTGCCCCGACCGGCGCGTCCGGGCCGTTCGCCTCGACATAGGTCGACGCGATCCGCGTCACGCGACCGAACTTCTGGCCCGGCTCGAACCGCAGGATCCGATCGGAGAGCGCCGGGAGGTGGGCCGTCACACCAGGCCTTCCAGGACGTTCCGCAAGCGCTCGGTCTGAGTGCCAAGATCGAGGTCGACCTCTCCGATCTCAAGGCGCAACCGGCAGCCGCCAGAAGCAAGATCGTCTCCGATCCGGACGACGACGTTCTGTGGAACCTCTGCCTTCAACCTTTCCAGGTCTGCGAAATCGGCAGCCGACACCTCCACGGCGACGACCGAACCGCCGAAGGTTTCCGCGACCGCCCGACGGACCGTCGCCTCGATGAGGCCGGCACTTTCCGAGACCTCGCCGACGATGCGTGACAGAGCCAGGCCCGCCAGATGGCCGGTCGCTTCCTGAAGCGTCGCAAGCTGAGCGACGAACGCCGTCGATGCGGTCGTCGCGGCTGATGCGACGGCGTCGAGAAGGGCGTCCGCCTGAATTTCGGCTTGGCGCTTGCCCTCTTGGACCCCGGCATGATGGCCATCCCGCCAGGCTTCATCCGCAGCCGTGCCCAGCCCCCCGATCTGCTCTTCGAGCACGGCGATCTCTGCGATGGCTTCCGCCAATCGTCGCTCCACCACCACCATGCCGTCGGGCTGAGCGTTCTGAGGACCCACGACGACGTCGACCCGCCGAACCGTGTGGTCGGACGGGTCATCGCCTGACTTGATGATCAGGGCGGCGTTCATGGACGAAACCGCCCAGTCGGTCGCACCGAGGCGCCGGAGACTTGTGACCACCCGATTTCGGTCGCAGCCTTGCGCAATTCGCGGACGCCCCGCGGCGTCATGTGCTTGTCTCCGGTCCCATCGAGATGCTCAGTCAGCCAAGGGCTCAGGGTCGGCTGTGCCGAAGGCGGTTCGCTTTTCGCTCGCGGCTTTGAGAAATCCCCTTGCCGGAACTCCTCGATGAGGGCGAACAGCCGCGTGCGGGCCGTGGACTCCAACTCGTCGGCGATGAGTCGGAGGTCGTCGTCGCCAAGTCCCGCGAGTTCGACGACCAGCGAACGCAACTCGCTCCGGGTCTGCTCCACCGACATGTCAGCCATCCTCCGCCAGCAGCCCTTGCAAGCGTTTGGCGTAGGCGTCGCGTTCGGCTTCAGTCAGCGTCCGAGGTCTACGCCGTCTCATGCGCTCTCGGAGGGCCAGTGTCGCGAACAGACCTGCGGCGGCCAGAACGGCCAGCAAGCCGACCCATAGGCCGCCGGGCGTGTCGACCGCGCTGGCCGAGGGTCGCGACGGCGGGGTCGGCTCAAGCGGCAGGGCGATCGAAGGGGTGGGTTCGGACGCCATGCGCGCCTCCGCGTCGGCGAACACCAAGACGTCGCCCAATGCCTGCGACCATCCGACTTCCGAGGTCAGGAGGGCGCCGATTTCATCCCTCAGGCCTTCGTCGACGCCGCCGGGCGCCGACGCCTCCAGCGCCAGAGAGAACGTTCGGGCGGCGGGCGTCCAGGTGTCCAGCGCTTCCTCTCGATCGGCGTCGTCCGACCACTGGCCGGCAGGAATGGAGACGCTGACCGACACGTCGCGCCCGAGGGTTCGCAGGGCCCGAAGCGACTTCGCTTCATAGTACTGCTCGATCGCCCGCAACTGTCGGGTGGAGGGGGACAGATCAGGATCGACCGCGGCGACCTCCGCCGACGGCGTCGCCAGTCGCCCCGCTCCGTCGAGAACGACCACCTCGGCCGCGCTCAGGTCGGACACCGACGCGGCCACGAGGCGTTGGATGCCGGCGACCAAGTCGGGCGACAGGGTTTTCCCAGGTCGGACGGTCAGCGTCACGGACGCTTTGGCGGGCTTTCGGTCCGCGCGAAAAATCGATGGTTCCGGGAGCGTCAGATGAACCCTGGCGGCGTCCACGCCTTCGATGGTCATGATCGTGCGGGCCAGCTCGCCCTGAAGAGCGCGCTGATAGTTGATGCGTTGAGCGAACTCAGTCAGCCCCATGTCCGACTTGTTGAACAGCTCGAAACCGACGGTCCCCTTCAGGGGTAAGTCCGCGCCCATGATGCTGAGCCGGGTGGCGTCTATGGCCGCCGCCGGGGCCAGGATCGTTCCTCCCCCGTCGGTCAACTTGTAAGCGACTTTCTGCTTGTCGAGTTCGGCAACGATGGTCGCTGCGTCGGCGGGCCTGAGATCTCGAAACAGGATCTCGTATCGCGGCTTCATCGCAAGATAGGTCAAGCCCAACAGCGCGACGGTCACGAGCAAGGTGGCGGCGGCCAGGGCGACCTGACCGGCGGGAGGAAGCGTCCGAAGGCGTTCTGTCAGTCTCATCGGGGACCCGCCACGCCTAGACCTGCATCCGCAGGATCTCCTGATAGCCTTCGATCAAGCGCCCACGCACTTGGTTCATGAGTTCCAGGGACAACCGGGCCTGTTCGATAGCGAACATGACCTGATGGACGGGCACGTCCTCGCCGAGCGCGAAGGCCTGGGTCAGGCGATCCGCCTCCAGCAGCCGGTCATTGGTCCGCTCCACGCCATCGGCGATCATCTGCGTGAAGGACGTCCGCCCGACGCCGGTCGAGGTCTTCGTGACGTTGAAGCCGAGGCCTGCGCCGCCGATGGGGTCAATCGCCGAGATCATCAGCGCCGCCCGATCTCGAGGGCCTTGGAGTACATCTGCCGGCCGGCGTTCAGCGCGACGAGGTTCGCTTCATATACGCGGGCCGTCTGCGCCAGCAGGACCATCTCACCGGTGTGATCCACGGCCGGATAGGAGACATATCCGTCCGCGTCGGCATGGGGATGTCCCGGCTCATGCACCCGCCTCGGCGCCTCAGTGGTGGGTTCGATGCCGTAGACCTGCACGCCGTTGAGCGCATCGGTTCGGGCCATCTCGTCGTTGAACGACAGTCTCGGTCCGGATACCAGCCGCAACGGCCGGTAAGGTTCGCCAAGAGCCGTCCGCGTGGTCTGAATGTTTGCGAGGTTCGCGGCGATCACCTCCATGCGCTGCCATTCCACGTCCAGCCCTGTGAGGCTGATCTGCAACGGATCCATGCTCAGCGTCCTCCCGACACGGCGGCGGCGGTGATCTGCAGGTGCCGGTTCAGCAGTTCCACAAGCGCGGCGTACCGCGACGCCGTCATGCTGGCCGACGCCATTTCCAGGTCGAGCCGAATTGCGTCGCCGGGCTGAAAGGCGGCGTCGGGCGTCACGCGGGGCCGCAAGGCCGCCACGGCCGCAGGGCCGTCCGCCGCGGCGTTGGCCAGCTCCGTCTCGAAGCTGACCCGCATGGGCCGATAGCCCGGCGTGCTGGCGTTGGCGATGTTGTGCGCCGTCGCCGACGCCCGCAGAGCGAGTCCGTCCAGGCTTTTCAAGAGCAAGGCCTCGGTGATGGGATTCATGATCGACCTACTGAACGATGATGTCCGCGTGAAGCGCGCCGGCCGCGCGTATGGCCTGCAGAACCGCGATCTTTCCTCGCGTGTCCACGCCGGCCCGCGACAGACCTTCGATCAAGTCGCCGACCGTGGTGCTTGGGAAGGTGATGACGACGTCCCCTTCATCCTCCTTCACGGTGATCGAAGTGTTCCTGACCACCAGGCCTTCGAGATTCGGGTTCAGCCCCCCGTAGACGGTCGGTTGAAGGCCCTCATTGCGTTCCGTGATCGACACACGAATGTCGCCCTGCGACACGGATACGCCCGAGATTCGCACGTCGCCTCCGACGACGACGGTCCCCGTGCGTTCGTTCACCACGATCCGCGCGACCTCATCCGGGCTTATGCGGAGCGTCTCGATCTGGGAGAGAACCCGGAAAATGTCGGAGGCGGCCCCCACATCGATCTGGATCGTGTCGGCGTCGGTCGCGCGGGCGATCGCACCGAGACCGGCCGCATTGATCGCGTCTGCAGCGCGGACGGAGGTGAGGAAGCTGGGCTGTCGAAGGATGAAGAGCACGCTGCCGTCGGACTGCACCGTCGCGGCGTCGGTGGGCGTATGCACGGTGGCGCCCCCGCTGATGACGCCGACCGTGGGTACGTTGCGCACCTCCGCGTTTTCTCGGCTGGCATACTGATAGCCGCCGACCACCAACGCACCCTGCGCAAGTGCATAAGGCTGGCCGTCCGGACCCATGAGAGGGGTCATCAGCAGCACCCCTCCGCCCAGGCTCCGGGCGTCTCCGATCGAGGTGACGTTGACGTCGATCCTGTCGCCCTGATTCGCAGACGGTGGGAGCACGGCCGTCACGATCACCGCCGCGACGTTTCGACTGCGGATTTCGTCGGAGCCTACGTTCGAACCCAGCCGGCCCAGTGTGTTCGACACTGCCCTCTGCGTGACCGGATTCCGGGGCGAGTCGCCCGTTCCGGTCAGGCCGGTCACGATGCCGTAGCCGACCAGCGGGCTGTCTTGCCAGCCTTGGAAGCGGCCCAGGTCGCGCAGTGGCACCGTCTGCGCCGCGGCCGGGAACGCCGCGACGGCGAGCAGGAGGACCGCCACAAGTCGCAGCCCGCCGATCACAGCAGACCCAGCCACGAGAGAATGCTTTCGATGACGCCGTGCCGGCCGCTCCGGGACAAGGCCCCGTCCCCTTCGTAGCGGATCGCCGCGTCAGCGAGTCGGGACGACAGGACGGTGTTGTCTCCGGCGAGATCGGCGGGGCGTACGCGGCCTGTGAGGTGAATCTTGGTGGTTTCGCCGTCGATGATCAGCGTCTGCGACCCCTCGATGCGCAAGTCGCCGTTCGGCAGCACTTCTTGAACTGTGGCTCCGATCTGGCCGACAAGGCGGCCCGAGCGCTGGATTCGTCCGCGTCCGTCGAACGCCCCTTGGGCGCCGAGCCCTCCGGCCTCGACGACCTGGCCGCCCGCGAGGAGCGAGCCCGACAGCTGAGTGCCTCGGCCGGTGGCGGACTCCGTGGAGGCTCCAGCGCTGCTGGCCTCGACGATGATCACGGTGACGCTGTCCCCGACGGAGGCCGCCGTCCGGTCGGCCGCCAGAGCGGACCAGTCGGGCCTCGGAGTCTGCGCCGGCGCGGAAGCCGCCGCGAGGACCCAGGCGATGGCGACGAACACGGCGGAAAGCGCTCTCATCTTCATCCGCCGACCCTTGCCCTGAGGACGGCGTCGTCTGACGTTCGAACGAAGATGGGACGTCCGGGTCTGCCGGCCTGCAGCGCCTCCACCTCGCGCTCGACGACGACCGACCCGATCACGACCCGCAGCGTCAGGGCCTGACCGGACCGTACGCCTTCTTCTCCGGCCGTGGTCGGAAGGACGATCACTTCGCCCTCATGGCGGCGATGTCTCGAACGGACGTGAACCTCGTCGTCGCCGCAGGACGACAACCAGGCGGTCAGCGCCGGCACCGATGCGCGGGCGCGTTCGGACAGACGTCGTGACGAAAGAACTTGTTCGTCGCCGATCAGTCTCGCCACAGGCAGAGTCCCCGCAAGATCACGCAATGAAGACGGAAGGGGCGACAGGTCCGCCACGTCTCCCAGACGCACGACGTCCGCCGCGACGACGGCTTCCGAAAGGAACGTCACCTGGCCGACGGGGCAGGGCGCGTGGGCGTCCGTGGCGGCGACCACCGCGATCATGTCAGCGGCGAAGCCCGTTTGCGATGCTCATCAGCTGATCGCCGGCCTGAAGCGCCTGGGCGCTGGCCGCATAGGCGCGCTGCATCAACATCAGGCCGACCATTTCCTCTGCCAGGAGTACGTTGGACGCTTCCACCGCGCCCTGCACGATCGTGCCGATTCCGTCCTCCCCTGGGACGGCCGGCGCCGGCTCCACCCCCTCGGCGAGGCGATAAAGCCCCGACCCCGTCGCCTCCAGGCTGGAGGCGTCCATGACCCCGACCAGATCGATGCGGCCCAATTCGGTGGGCGTTTCATCGCCGCCGACCAAAGCCGTCACAGTGCCGTCGCGCTCGATGCGGATCTCGGAGGCGGCATCCGGAACGGTGATCAGCGCTCGTAGGGGAAGGCCGTCGGACGTCGCCAACAGCCCGTCCCGCCGGATCGACAACGATCCACCACGCCACAGCAGGCTTTGCCCCTCCGGCCCCAGCACCTCGATGAAGCCTCGTCCGTCGATGGCGACGTCCATGGCGTTTCCGCTGGCGCGGAGGTCGCCTTGATCGAAGACGACGGTGGCGCCCAGCGCAGCCACCCCGGAGCCGGCGCCGAACGCCCGGGCCGTCGGCTCCCCGGTGGACTGAGGCGTCACCATTTCGCCGAACCGCACGCGAGAGCGTTTGAAGCCCGCGGTGTTCATGTTGGTTATGTTGTTCGCGGCCACGCTCAGCGCCCGCTCCTGGGCTTTCATGCCCGCGGCGCCGATCTGAACCACGGGGTTCACTGGCCCGCCTGTCCGAAGGTGGACACGGCCCGGCCCATCAGGTCGTCATAGACGTTCATCAGCCGCTGACCCGTTTCAGCATGGCGCACCGCTTCCATCAGCGCGATCGTCTCATCACCGAGTGACACGTTGGAGCTTTCCAGAAAACCTTGCCGGACGACGGCTTGGTCCGTGGGCGACACTTCTTCCGGCGCTGCGGTGATCAGGCCGTCGGCGCCCGGTCGCGCGGCGCCCGGGGCGAGGGTGATGAAGGCGATCCTGTCGACCACCCGCCCATCTTCCAGTATCGATCCGTCGGGAGACACCTCGAAGCGATCCGACGTAACCACGACGTCGCCGCCGCCGACGCCTTGAAGGGCCCGACCGTGCGGATCGACGAGCCGCCCGGAGGCGTCTCGGCGCAACTGACCGTTGCGAGAAAACCCGATATGGTCCCCGTCTCGGAGTTCAAAGAAGCCCTCGCCTTCGATCGCCAAGTCGGTCGCTTGATCCGTTTGAGACAGGGTTCCCCGTTCCATGGAGATGACGCCCGTTCTGATCGGGCGCGACAATAACCCGTTTCCAGATTCAACAGCCACGGACGCATAGCTGTACTTGCGACGATAGCCGGGCGTGAGAAGGTTGCTGATGTTGTGCGCCGCGTCTTCAGCTCGCCGCTGCGAGTTGGACAATATCGTCGTCACAGATTGTATCAGATCCCCCATCCGAATTGGCTAACATCCAAAATCAGTGCTTGCAAGTCCTTAGATCAATCGATCTGCACGACCCCAAACGAGCGCAAATCGATGGTCTGGGGCACCTCCGACACAGAGACGACCGCCAGACGCGGGGCGCTTCGCCGCGTGAAGGCCTTCAGATGCCGTCTCAATTCCGAGCCGCAGAGCAGGACGGGAGACAACTTTTGCGACGTCATCTGATCGATCAGGGGCATGAGCGACTTCAGAAATTGCTCGGCCGTTCGAGGATCGATCAGGAACGCGTCGGCGCCCTCGCTGCGACGCACGCTGTCCAGCAACTGCGTTTCCAGTCGAGGGGTCAGGCTCAGAACGGACAGGGCGTCATGCGGTCCGCGCAGCTGACTGAATATGGCGCCGCCCAATTTCTGTCGGACGCGCTCCGTCAGCTCCGCATGATCCTTGGTATGGCGGCCGACGTCCACCAGGGCATCGACGATCAGGTCCATCTGGCCGATCGAAACGTTCTCGGCCAGCAGGTTCTGAAGCACCCGCTGCACGTCTGAGACCGTCATCACCGCAGGGATCAGATCCTCGACCAGTCCAGGCTGGCGTGAGCGAACGCCCTCCAGCTTGTCCACGACGTCCGACCGCGTAAGCAGCTGCGGCAGCGCGCTTCTGACGACTTCGCCGAGATGGGTCATGAGCACGGTGACCGGGTCCACCAGGGTGAAGCCCGCCGCGCGCGCCTCGTCACGGCCCGTATCGTCGATCCAGACGCCAGGAAGGCCGAAAGCAGGATCCTTCGCCTCGATGCCTTCAATCTGAGCGGTGGAACCGGCCGGTCTGATCGCAAGGGTCCTGTGCGGGTGCAGCGCCCCTCTGCCGTGGCGCGCGCCGTGCAGCATGATTTCATAGCCGGCGCTGGCCGCCGAGCCGCTGTCGACGAACGACACCGCAGGCAGCACCACGCCCAACGCCTGCTCCTCTTGCGCCCTGAGAGCGGCGATCCGATCCGTAAGCACGGGCTTCAACGCCTGCCAAGCTTCGGAGAGTTCGTGCCCCATAAGGACCGCGATCGGCGCGCTCGCTTCCGAGGACCGTTCTTGCCGAGGCGGCTCGATGGCTCCAGCCGTCAGGCTCTGCGGCCGATCGCGCCGCCGTATCGCCAGCCAACTCGCGAGCGCGAGGAGGCCGAGCAGGGCGATGGGCCATTTCGGCATGCCGGGCATCAGCAACAGCAGGCCGAGAGCCGCGGCCACGAGCAGGGAAATCCGGGGAACTGACGTGAGCTGAGCGAGGATCTCGGTGCTCAAATGGCGGTCGGCGGACGAGCGGGTGACGATCAGTCCGGTCGCCGTCGACACCACCAGCGCGGGGATCTGGGTGACGATGCCGTCTCCGATCGTGAGAAGGCTGAAGGTCTGCAGCGCGGTCAGCCAGTCCATGCCCATCTGGGCCACGCCGATGATCCAGCCCGCGACGATGTTGATGAGCAGTATGATCACGCCCGCGATGGCGTCGCCCTTCACGAACTTGCTGGCGCCGTCCATCGAGCCATAAAAGGCCGCCTCTTTCTCCAAAGATTTGCGCCGCTGCTTGGCTTCGTTCTGATCGATCAAACCCATGTTGAGATCAGCGTCGATGCTCATCTGTTGACCCGGCACCGAGTCCAGAACGAATCGGGCCGCGACTTCAGAGACGCGCTGTGCGCCGGAGGTGACGACGACGTACTGCACGACCACAAGAATGAAGAAGACGACCAGTCCGACGACGAAACTTCCCTGCACCGCAAAGGCCCCGATGGCGCCGATCACGTCGCCGGCGTGGGCTTCCGTCAGAATCAGCCGGGTCGCGGCGACGTTCAGAGCCAAGCGGAAAAGCGTGGCGACCAGCAACAGTGAGGGAAAGGTCGAAAACGCGACCGGACGTTCGACGTAGAGGGTGAGCAACAGGATGGTGAGCGCGAACGAGAAGTTCACGATGATCAGAAAGTCGAGCAGGATCGGCGGAATCGGCGCGAACAGCACCAACAGTATCGACAGCACGGCCGATACGAGGAAGAGATCCTGATTGCGGCCCAGAAGACCTCCATTCATCGCCGTTCAAACCTTCCCAGGTTTCCGGCCGACGCTCAGGTAGGCGTCCGCCACAGATCGGAAGAGGTCGTCGGGAATGGGCCGGTCCAGCACCGTCGTCCGGAACAGCCGGCGGGCGAGGGACGGATCGACCATTATGGGCACTCCATAGATGAAGGCGAGGCGTCGGAGCCGCAGAGCGAGGGCGTGCGACCCGCGCGAGACCACGATCGGGGCGTCCATCAGATCCGGCCGGTATCTCAGGGCGACCGCGAAATGCACCGGGTTCACCACGATCAGATCCGCTTGGCGAATGCCTCTGAGACTTTGGCTGGTGCGCGCGAACTGGCCGTGGAGATCCTTGCGCCTCTGCTTCAAGCGAGGATCGCCTTCCCGATCCTTGTGCTCGCGCTTCACGTCGCGGCGGCTCATGCGCATCTTCCTCAGGAAGTCACGGCGCGCCACGATCTGATCCAGCAAGGCGACGAGGGCGGCGGCGCCGGCCGCGAGGACGAACAGACTCGACGTCAGGCGTCCCATCGCGCGGCCCAGATCGGCCGCGTCGTCGATCGACGCCGTGGCCGACACGGCCTGTCGGACGACCAGGGCCGCCGCGGCGGTGTAGACGGCCAGTTTGAGCACGCCCTTGCCGGTCTCGATCAGCATGCGGAGGCTGAAGACGCGCTTGAACCCGGAGGCCGGGTTTAGCCGACTGAAGTCGAACCGAAACGTGCGCGTCGAGAACACCGGCCCCGTCTGAAGGAACTCCAGCGCCGCAACGACCGCGAAGGTCGCTCCGACCATCGGCAGCAGCGTCGCGACCAGCGGCAAGGCCGCGGTTGCGGTCAATTCCATGAAGGCGGGCAGACCCACAAGTTCCGCATCGGTCGCCGCCAGTCCCATCGACGTTCCCCGCTGGACGGCCTCCACGATCCGTGGGCCGGCGAACCACGTGGTGGCGACCAGGCACGCGGTCACGCCCAGAAACCCCAGGTCCATCCCGCGCGCGACCGACCCTTCGCCCCTCGCCTTCTTCAACTTGAAAGTCGAAGGGGGCTCGGACCGATCCTGTTCCGAGCTTTCGCTCACAGCAGAAGCACCGGGAGCGATTCCAGGGTCAGCGAAGCCAATCGCGCCAGCAGGGCGGTCGCCACGCCCAAGGTCAACGGCATGACCAGCATCAGGATCAGGGTCTTCACCTGGAAGCCGAGAACCAGGACGTTCATCTGCGGTGCGGTGCGCGACAGCAGCGCGATGCCGACGTCGGCCAAGAACAGCGCCAGGACTGCTCCTCCCGCCACGCCCAAACCGGTCGTGAAGGTCGCGCCGAGCAGGGCGGCCAAGGGGCCGATCCCGCTGGGCGTCGCGGTTCCGCCGATCGGCACGGTCTCCAGGGTGGCGGCCATGATCCGCACCAGCTCGAGATGGCCGTTCATGGCGAAGAACACGGCGCCCGCGGCATAGATGTGGATGGTGCCGAGCAGCGGCGTCTGCGACCGGGTGGTGGGATCCAACAGCGCCGCCAGGCCGAACCCCACCTGAATGTCCACGACCCGACCGGCCGTCTGTACGGCCGCGAACGCCGCCTGAAGAGCCAGGACGAAGGTCAGCCCGACGGTCAGCTCGCCCCCCGCCGCGACCGCCAGCGCCCCGGCCGACCCCGGCAGTTCCGGCGGGGGCAGGGCGGCGGCCATCAGACCGCTCAGGCCCAGGCCCAGAAGCAGCCTGACCAGGGCGGGCACGGCGACCAGGGTGAACGGAGGCGCGAACGCCAGGACCGGCGCGACCCGAAGGCTCAGCAACCAGGCCGTTTCAATCCAGGCCGTGAAAGCCTCCGTCCCCGCGATCATCCGATGGCCGGGATCGTGCGGATGGCCTCCACCGCGAAACTGGTCATCCGCTCGATCATCCAAGGTCCGACGGCGATGAGCACGAGCACGGCGGCAAGCAGTTTGGGAATGTGGCTCAGCGTCATTTCCTGGAGCTGGGTCGCCACCTGCAAAATGCTGATGACCAGGCCCACGACCATGACCACGGCCACCACCGGCAAGGCGATGGTCAAGACCGCCCACAGCATCTGATTGAGCAGGCTCAACGACTGATCCGCGCCCACGACCGCCTCCATCCCCGACGCGCGAGATCACGCGAGGTCGCGAACGAATGCAAGAGGGACTTGTGCGGGTGGAACATTCCCATACCGGAACGGGGTGGGGGTCTGGGTCCGGCCCGGGCGCGCCGGGCCAGGGCGTCCAGGTAGGTGGGGGTGTGGTCGCCGTCGTTGGTGACCTCGCCGATGCGGGCCCCGTCGAACCACCACCAGCGGTCCAGGGGATCGGCGTGGGCGGGATCGCCGTCCTGCTCGGTGCGGCGCAGCACCTGGCCCTGGGCGTCGTCGATGGTCACGGTCCTGACCCGGCCGTTGGCGTCGTAGGCGAAGACCGAGCTGGTCAGGTCCGACGCGCTGGAGGAGCCGGTGTCCTTGTCCCGGGTGATCGTCGCCAGCCGCGCCTCGTCCCACCAGACGTGGGCATGGACGGTGGAGGTGGGCTTCAGCGGGGTGGTCGACCCGCCCAGCGGCCAGGCGTCATGCGTGCCCGACGTGGTCACCCCCGTCACCACCCCCCGCCAGACCCCGCCCTGGGCATAGGCATAGGTCGAGGTCTCGGTGCGGGCATCCCGCAGAGTGGCACGGTTTTGGCGAAAACGGAGTGCCGACAGTGCCAAGTCTGAGATGGCACTGTTTCGGCGAAAACGGAGTGCCAAGAGTGCCAAGTCCGAGATGGCACTGTTTTAGCGAAAACGGAGTGCCAACAGTGCCAAACAGTGACACCGGGAGCGATCACGCGTGCGCCGGGGCGACCGTCGTTCACCGCCTTGGGACGTTGCCGAGCGGAGATGGGGGTCGCCCTGGAGTTGGACACCAGCGTTTCGTACATGGGGTGCGGGTACGCCAGGGTCAAGATGGCGTAGCATTGATCTCTACCGCTCAAGTGCTAAAGGGACGGCATTGCCCGTATCTAGATCGACGCTGTAAGTCGCCCCATCCCAGCGATAAGCGGTCAATCCGTTTTCCAACTGAAGGTTTGTGAACGGGCCACCGTCAGCATCGAATTTGCTACGAATGCGCCACTTCACACGTCCTTTTGCGTTCACGCGGAAGACGTTCCTTGCTCGTTCGATCTTGGAAAACAGCCCCCGCATTCCCAGCCGTTCCATTAGGACGATCTGATCACCGTCAGGCAGGTTAATCCGACAGGAAATATCCTTGTCGTTTGCGATCGTGCTCATGGAATGGGCCTCATCGGTCCGAAGCTACTAGCGGGAATTTCTTGTAACAATTGATACTGTAAACCACCTCTGCCTGTCACCCCAAAGCTTGGCTGAGCGGCTACAAATCCGACTTGCATCCTGGTCCGCGCAGAAACCACGACATCCAGAATATGCGTCGGCACCTTTGGCAAAGCGAGGTGAACCTGAATCTGCTCGGGTGTCATGCTGGCAATCTCGTCCGCACGGGCTAGCCACGCGCTCTGAGGGCGGTCAGTCGTGACACGTACAAAGGTCAACTCGGAACTGGTTGTAAATGTGCGGACTTGCGAGCCATTCGAATAGGGCGCGTTTAAACCCCGTGCTAGGAAGGGAGCATTGGCCTCAGCTGCGCTGATGGCCCGAACATCTGCGATCAAGGGTGTTCGGGCGGCCATGATGCTCGACCACTGCGCCTCGCTCAGTGCGACTCGACTGGCGGCCGTTGACGCACGGACGCTGTTGCCCGTCCCGAAGGTGGCCATTGTGAATGCGATGTCGCCCGCCGCCTGACGGTCCATCCTCAGGTCGTAGGAGAGTCCGAGAACGGAGCCGTGCGGCGCATCGGTCGTCAGCATCTCAACCGGCCGACCGACGGTGAAGTCCGCCGCGCCAGTCAGCGGAGACGCCACGTATGACAGCGTGCCGGCCAGACCCTGCAACAGACCCTTGCCATAGTGGGTGTAGGCCGTCAGCGGTTCGGTCGATCTCGATCCCTCGCGCAACTAGCGCCAAGCCTCCCCGAACAGAACGCGGCTCTGATCAACGCGCCGGTCGACGTCATTCAGATACTGACCCAGGTAGTTCGGCAGGCGGACGCCAAACACGCTGAAGGTCTCGTTCTGAACCCCCTGCATGCGCGAGACCGTCTCGGTCTTAAACGACCGGTCGATGCGGACGCTGACGCCCTGTTCGCTCCAGACGTAAGGCCCTGTCAGCGGATCGAAGACTTCGCTGCGCGCGCCGGTCTCGACACTTTCGAGTTGGTAGCGCAGGGCATTGGGCTCGGGCAGCCAGTGCAGTCGCAGGCGCGTGCCGACCTCGCCGCTGAAGATCAGGTCCATGCCAGGGCCGCCGACGCCGTGCATGACGGCAGCCTCGTCGACCCGCACCGCGGAGGTGCGGACGCGCCGCTTGACACGGCGCCCGTCGGCGCCTGAAACATCGGGGCCGTCTAGGGTCAGGCTTTGGTCAGGGCCGAGCCCGCGTGGGCTCTGCAGCAGGGCGGCCATGCGGTCTCGGTGGACGTGAAGTTCCGGGTCCTGGGTGGCGGCGCCCATCATGGGTCGGCCGCCCATTCGCGGCTCGCTGGCTGAGCTTGCTCTCCCCCCCGCATCCGCCGTCTCCCCCCTGGTCACCGCCGCGCCCACGGTCTCCCCGACGATCTGGGGCAGCTGGGTCTGCAGGTTGCGGGTGAAGCTGGAGCCGTCGAGCAGCGACCGGGCGCCGACGCCCACCACGCCGGCGGCGAAGGTTCCGGCGGGGCCGTCGCCCCAGCCGGCGGCCTGGCGCACGCCGGCGC